>OFGF01000643.1_pt1 | contig 28094 bp, 17 predicted proteins | sample 1521711 | NCBI WGS metagenome assembly OFGF01 (sample SAMEA3504092, study PRJEB24116) | mouse gut metagenome | biome: mouse gut; feature: mouse-associated habitat; material: faeces | place: Denmark | collected 2011 | reverse complement strand
TATCGTAGATACATTGACAGACAACAAGAACCGCACGGCGGCCAATGTGAGAAGCGCCTTTACCAAGGGCGGCGGCAACGTAGGAACACCGGGAAGCGTGTCATATATGTTTGATAAGAAAGGTCAGATCATCATCGACAAGGAAGAGTGCGACATGGACCCGGATGAGCTGATGATGCTTGCCCTGGATGCAGGGGCGGAGGACTTTGCCGAGGAGGAAGACAGCTTTGAGGTCTATACGGACCCTGACGATTTCAGCGTTGTGAGGGAGGCTTTAGAGAAGGAAGGCATTCCCATGATGGAAGCCGAGGTTACCATGATTCCTCAGACCTGGACCGAGCTGACGGATGAGGAAGCGGATATCTACCGCCGTGGGCGTAATGCACATTCTCCAACGATGGCCAAAAATGCCAGCATGTCCGAATACCGCAAAGCAACCGGGTTGGAAGCCCTTTTTGGTTACCTCTACCTTACCGGCCGGTTTGACAGAATTCTGGTATTGGTAAAGGAAGGCCTGATTCTGATAGAAGAAAGGATATAGTATGGAAAATGAAACAAAAATAGAAGGAAGAAACGCCGTGTTAGAGGCATTTCGATCTGGAAAAACCATTGACAGGCTTTATGTCCTGGATGGCTGTAAGGACGGCCCGGTACAGACCATTTTACACGAAGCCCAAAAAGGGGACGCAATTGTTACATTCGTATCAAAGGAACGCCTTGACCAGCTTTCAGAAACCAGAAAACACCAGGGCGTTATTGCATCCTGCGCGGCATATGAATATGCATCGGTAGAGGAGCTGTTAAACCAGGCCAAACAAAAAGGGGAGCCGCCGTTTTTGATATTGCTTGATAACATTGAAGATCCACATAATTTGGGCGCAATCATACGGACGGCAAACCTGGCTGGGGCGCATGGAGTGATTATCCCCAAACGCAGGGCGGCAGGGCTGACCGCCGTTGTGGCAAAGGCAAGCGCTGGGGCGCTTAATTACACGCCTGTTGCAAAAGTAACCAACCTGTCCAATACGATAAAGGAGCTCAAAAAAGAAGGGATGTGGTTTGTCTGCGGCGATATGGGGGGCAAATCCATGTACGAACTGGATTTGAGAGGCCCTATTGGGCTTGTCATTGGAGGCGAGGGGGACGGTGTATCCAGGCTTGTGGCGCAAAACTGTGATTTTACCGCTTCCATCCCGACCAAAGGGGATATTGATTCATTAAACGCCTCGGTAGCCGCCGGGGTATTGGCATTTGAAATTTTACGCCAGAGGGGTGCAAATAAATAAATGGCAGATTACACAGGCTGTTCTGATGAGGAATTGATTGAAAGGCTTAGGGGCAATGAAGCGGGGATCATGGACTATATATTAGGCAAATACAAGCCGTTTGTACGCAAACGAGCAAATGCGCTGTATTTGATTGGCGGGGATACGGATGATTTAATCCAGGAAGGTATGATAGGGCTGTTTAAAGCTATTCAGGAATATAAGCCTGGAAGGGACGCTTCGTTTTACCATTTTGCGAGGCTGTGTATCGAACGGCAGATGTATACGGCAGTCGAAGCGTCCCGGCGTAAAAAACATGCACCGCTGAATACCTATATTTCTTTTGACGCTTCGGACGACCATGGTGTTGCATTAGCAGATGTACTTTCCGGCAGTACAGATAAAAATCCGGAATGCCTTTTAATTGGGAAAGAAGAGATTGCACAGCGTTTTCTGGCGCTTGAAAAATGTTTAAGTAAAATGGAAAAGCAGGTATTTGATTATATGTTAGAGGGCTTTCCCTATCGCCAGATTGCGGAAAAGATGGGAAAATCACCCAAAGCGATTGACAATGCGATACAGCGGATGCGTGTGAAAGCAGAGGGGCTGGGAAAAGAAACAGATGCATTTTGAGTAATTGATGGCATCTGTTTTTTTATTTTCCGTTGCCGGTATTTTAGGAGGTATTTTTGTTTGTGCTTTAGAGCGTGTTTGGCAAAGGGCCCGTCAGGCAGAGGGCAGGGCATTTCAAAATATTCTGTTTTATCTGAACCATCCGGAAAATCCATGCTTTTATTCCAAGATATTATACAAACGGCAGGAGATTTTAGATGGGCCCCCTTTTGAGCTGATGCTTTATGAGCGCCAGTCTACGGCCAACCCCAATATGCCGCTTGCCGGAGTGCTTTGGCACAATCAGATAAAACTTTTGAAAAAATCGTGAAAAATCTTGCGGTACGGAAAAAAAAGCACTATAATAGTCTGAGCGACCGGCAGAACCTAAGATACGCCGGATATTTAGGAGGAACAGATGAAAAGTAAAAAAGTTACAGCGATGCTGCTGGCAGGAGCAGCTTTGATGGGATTGGCAGTGAGCGGCTGCGGCAATACGATTTCAGATACGGCGGAGTTTGCAAAGCTCGGAGATACGGTTATTACGATGGGCGTTGCGAATTTTTTTGCAAAATACCAGCAGGCAGTTTATGATTCATACTATATGGCGTATTTTGGGGAAGATATGTGGAACAGCGACCTGTATGGGAACGGCAAGACCCTTTCGGAGGATATGAAAGAAAATGTCGTGGAATCCCTGCAGGATATGTATACGTTAAAGGCTCATATGGCGGATTATGATATTTCGCTGAGCGAAGAGGAGGAAGCTGCCATTACGAAAGCAGCCGAAGAGTTTATTGCGGCAAATTCCAAAGAGGCGATCCGCCAGATCGGGGCGGAGAATCCGGAGAATGTAAAGGAGATGCTGCGTTTACAGACGATCCAGAAGAAGATGCACGACCGGATGATCCAGGATGCGGATACGACCGTGACCGACGAAGAAGCGGCGCAGAGGACGTTCAGCTATGTTACGGTTGCCGCAGACCATACGCATGAAGAAGAGGGCGAGGAAGGGGAACATCCGGAAGAAGAGCTGGCAGCGCTTAAGGCGACTGCGGATTCGATTGCGTCAGCAGAAGATTTTGACAAAGCCGTGACGGACGCGGGCCTTACGGTAAGTACGGCATCTTACGGTTCTGCTGCAGACGAGGGCAGCAGCTTTGACACTTCCGTGCTGGAAGCGGCGGATGCGTTAAAGGCAGGCCAGGTTTCCCAGACGATAGAAGTAGACGGTACCTATTATGTGCTGCGGTTAGACAGCGAGCATGACGAACAAGCGACCGAGAACAAGCGGCAGGAGCTGATTTCCCAGAAGCAGGAGGATCATTACAACGATATCTTAGACGGCTGGAAGGAAGCGGAGGACGCTGCTTTTCAACTCAATGAAGAGGAGTGGGCAAAGGTTGTTTTTGAGGATCGGTTTAAAGCGCCCGAACCAGAAACGGAATCGGTAAGCGGAACCGAGGAGGGTACGGCAGATACTACAGATAATGCAGGTACGGAAAGCGCCGCGGATACTACAGACGGCGCGGGGGCACAAGATGCGGCAGACGCTGCTGGAACCGACGCAGGTACACAGGGCACGGAGAGTGCCGCCGGAACCGACGCAGGCGGGCAGGGCACGGAGAATGCTGCCGACGCGGGCGCACAGGGAGCCGTAGACGGCGCCGGGAATGATGCGGGCGCGCAGGATGCATCCGGCGCCGATGCGAATGAAGACGCGCCGCAGGCGGAATAATAAGAATCAGAACAAAGACTTTTATGCTGCATACGGGGATGGCAGGACAGCCATTCCCGTGTTGCAGCATTTTTAGGCAAAGGAGGGACGTTTTGAGGCAGTTATTGGCTTATTTGAAGGATTATAAGAAGGAATGCGTTCTGGCGCCGCTGTTTAAGATGCTGGAAGCCATTTTTGAGCTTCTGGTCCCGCTTGTTATGGCTGCGGTGATTGACAGGGGAATTGCACAGGGGAATATTTCTTATATTATAAAAATGTGCCTGGTTATGGTTTTTCTTGGGATTGTGGGGCTGATTAGCTCCGTTACGGCGCAGTATTTTTCGGCGAAAGCGGCGGCGGGCTTTGGGACGAAGGTACGCCATGCCCTGTTTGCCCATATTGAGGGGCTGTCTTTTTCGAGCCTGGATCAAATCGGGGCGTCCACGCTGATCACCCGGATGACAAGTGACGTAAACCAGGCGCAAAACGGGGTCAATATGGTGCTGCGCCTGTTTTTGCGTTCGCCGTTTATCGTACTTGGCGCAATGGTGATGGCATTTACGATTGACGTGACGGGCGCCCTGGTTTTTGCGGCGGCGATCCCGGCGCTCTCGCTTGTCGTATTCGGCGTGATGCGCGTCAGTATCCCGCTGTACAAAAAGGTACAGGGAAAATTGGATGCGGTTACGCTGCATACGCGTGAAAATTTAACCGGCGTGCGTGTAATCCGCGCGTTTCATCTGGAAGAGCAGGAAACGGCAGAGTTTCGGGCGCGCAGCGGAGAGCTGACGGCGATGCAGATGCAGGTAGGCAGGATTTCGGGTTTTTTAAACCCGGCGACGTTTGTGCTGATTAACGGGGCGACGGCGTACCTGATCTATGTGGGGGCGTTAAAGGTAGACGGCGGCGCCATTTCCCAGGGGGAAGTTGTGGCTCTGGTCAATTATATGGGGCAGATCCTGGTGGAGCTGATTAAGTTTGCCAATTTAATTGTGACGATGACAAAAGCGGCCGCCTGTGCGAACCGAATCCAGAGTGTGTTTGAGATTCCGCAGGGAGAGCGGAAGGTTTCCTTAGGCAAAACCGAAGCGCCTCCGGCAAATGAGGACGAAATGGTGGTTTTTTCCCATGTGGGGCTTACGTATGAGCACGCCGGGGCAGAGTCGCTTTCGGATATCAGCTTTACGGCGAAGCGCGGCGAAACCATTGGCATCATCGGAGGGACGGGTTCCGGCAAAACGTCTCTGGTACACTTGATTCCGGGGTTTTATCCGCATACCGCAGGCAGTATCCGCATTGACGGCAGGGACATCAACTCTTACACCAAAGAAGAGCTGCGCCGGAAGGTCGGCATTGTCCTGCAAAAACCCGTCCTGTTTGCCGGGACGATCCGCGAAAACCTCTGCTGGGGCAGGGAAGGGGCCACGGACGAGGAGCTTAAGGAAGCGCTGTCGACGGCGCAGGCATGGGAGGTTGTGGAGAAAAAAGACGGAAAACTAAACGAACGCGTCGCCCAGGGCGGGAGGAATTTTTCCGGCGGGCAAAAGCAGCGTCTTACGATTGCAAGGGCGCTGGTGAAAAAACCGGATATCCTGATCTTAGACGACAGCGCGTCTGCGCTGGATTATGCGACGGATGCGGCATTACGGCGCGCCCTCGCGGACAGGAAAGAGCAGCCGACGGTCTTTATTGTTTCGCAGCGGGCCTCTTCCATTCTGCATGCGGACCGGATTCTGGTGCTGGACGACGGGGAACTGGCCGGCGTGGGGACACATGAGGAATTATTAAAACAATGCAGCGTTTACCGGGAAATTTACTATTCTCAGTATCCGGAAAAAAATGAGCGGAAAGGGGTGGAACGCCATGCCGGAGCGTAAGGGAAAACAGGCGGCGGTTCTTAAAAAGCTGCTGCGCTATATCGGAAAATATACGCCGTTTGTCCTGCTGTCGCTGCTGTTTGCGGCAGTGTCCGCGGTGCTGTCGTTATATGTGCCGATTCTGACCGGGCGAGCCATAGACTGTATATCAGGCCCGAACGACGTGGATTTTGCAGGTATTTTTCACATTCTGGCGCAGATGGCGCTGGTCGTTTTGATTACGGCGGCGGCACAGTGGTTTTTAAATATCTGCAACAACCGGATTACCTACCGGGTCGTCCGTGATCTGCGGGTGGACGCGTTTGAAAAAATAGAAATTCTGCCGCTTAAATACCTGGACGCGCATTCGCACGGGGAGCTGGTCAGCCGTGTGATTTCGGATGCGGATCAGGTGGCGGACGGCCTGTTGATGGGGTTTACCCAGTTGTTTACGGGTGTGATTACGGTGATAGGGACGCTGGTTTTTATGGTGAGCATCCAGTACAAAATCGCGCTGGTTGTCGTCTGCATTACCCCGGTGTCGCTGTTTGTGGCGGCGTTTATTGCCAGACGGACGTTTTCCATGTTTAAGCTGCAGTCGGAAACCAGGGGCGAGCAGACGGCCCTGATTGAAGAGATGGTTGCAAATCAGAAGGTGGTGCAGGCGTTCGGGCGGGAAGGAAAGGTGCTTGAGCAGTTTGACGAAATCAACGGACGGCTGGAAACCAGCTCGTTACGGGCGACCTTTTTTTCTTCCCTGACCAATCCGTGCACCCGGTTTGTCAACAGCTTAGTCTATACCGGCGTTGGGATTTTCGGCGCCGTTTTTGCGGCTGCGGGGGGAATCAGCGTGGGGCAGCTTGCCAGCTTTTTAAGCTATGCCAACCAGTATACGAAGCCGTTTAATGAAATTTCCGGCGTGGTAACGGAGCTGCAGAATGCGCTTGCCTGCGCGGGGCGGATTTTAGAGCTGATTGAGGAAACGCCGCAGCCCGTAGAGGATCCCGACGCGGTTTGCTTAACGGATGCAAAGGGCATGGTATCGCTTTGCCATGTGGATTTTTCCTATACAGAGGGACAGCGTTTGATTGAGGATTTTAACCTGGACGTAAAGCCGGGGCAGCGGGTTGCCATTGTGGGGCCGACCGGGTGCGGCAAGACGACGATAATCAACCTTTTGATGCGGTTTTACGATGTCTGCAGCGGAGAAATCCGGGTCGACGGTACGGATATCCGGCATATCAGGCGGGAGAGCCTGCGGTCTTCGTATGGCATGGTACTGCAGGATACGTGGCTGCGGGAAGGTACCATTTTGGAAAATATCCGTATGGGGATGCAGGGGGCGGACCGCGCGGATGTGATAGAAGCGGCGAAGGCGTCCCATGCGCACAGCTTTATCAAGCGGCTTAAGGACGGCTATGACACGGTCATCACCGAAGAGGGCGGCGGGCTTTCCCAGGGCCAAAAGCAGCTTTTGTGTATTGCAAGGGTTATGCTTAGCCTGCCTCCGATGCTGATTTTAGATGAAGCGACTTCTTCGATTGATACCAGGACCGAGCAGAACATCCAGAATGCATTTGCCAGAATGATGCAGGGGCGCACCAGCTTTATTGTGGCGCACCGCCTTTCTACGATAAAAGAGGCGGATATTATCCTTGTGATGAAGGACGGCCATATTTTGGAACAGGGAGATCATAAAACACTGCTTGCGAAAAACGGATTTTATGCTACACTATATAAGAGCCAGTTTGTAAACGGATAGTGCGGATGCCAGGATTAGGAAGGTATGTTTTCGGGAGAACCGGCAGATAATGTTAATAACAGCTGGAGGTGATTTTATTCCGGCAAACAGCCTTCCGAACGCGTCCGCAGGGTAACAAAAGAGGATGATCGGAATATAATAATAGGAAGAAGAACCGGAAAAACCCCGGCTTTGCCAAATATTACCAAAATATTACTTATATTACATATGCAGAAAAATCTTGACAAATGAAAGATTTGGTCAGTATAATTAATGTTTGTATGTAAGGGTTTTTTTGGAGTTTCTAACATAGAGGTGGATATATGGAACAGTATATTATTAAAGGCGGCAATCCGCTGGTAGGTGAAGTGGAGATAGGCGGGGCGAAAAATGCGGCCCTGGCGATATTGGCAACAGCAATCATGTCAGACGAAACTGTTACCATTGAGAATCTCCCGGATGTATGCGATATCAATGTGATGCTGGATGCGATTGCGGGAATCGGCGGCAAAGTAGACAGGATAGATGCGCATACGGTCAAGATCAATGGTTCCATGATCTGCGATTTAAGCGTAGACTATGAATATATTAAAAAAATCAGGGCGTCTTATTATTTACTCGGCGCCCTGCTCGGAAAATATAAAAGGGCCGAGGTTGCGCTGCCGGGCGGCTGCGACATCGGCAGCAGGCCGATTGATCTGCATTTGAAGGGGTTCCGTGCTTTGGGCGCGAATGTGGACATCCGCTACGGGCTGATTTCCGCAAACGCGGAGCGTTTAATGGGCACGCATATTTACCTGGATAAGGTTTCGGTCGGTGCGACGATTAATATTATGATGGCGGCGGCCATGGCGGAGGGCAAGACGACGATTGAGAATGCCGCGAAGGAACCGCATGTTGTGGATGTGGCGAACTGCCTGAACAGTATGGGGGCCAATATCCGCGGCGCGGGGACGGACGTAATTCGTATTTCCGGCGTGGAGCGCCTGCATAAGACGGAATATTCCATTATTCCGGATCAGATTGAGGCGGGTACGTTTATGTTTGCGGCGGCAGCGACGCGGGGGGACGTTACGGTTAAGAACGTGATTCCAAAGCATTTGGAGGCTACGACGGCGAAGCTGCTCGAAATCGGGTGCGAGATCGAGGAGCTGGACGATGCGGTGCGTGTCGTGGCGTCAAAGCCGCTGCACCATACGCAGGTCACAACGCTTCCTTATCCGGGATTTCCGACGGATATGCAGCCGCAGATGTCGGTGCTTTTAGGAATTGCCGAGGGGACCAGTACGGTCACGGAGAGCATTTTTGAGAACCGGTTCAAGTATGTGGATGAGCTGGCGCGGATGGGTGCGTCCATTAAGGTGGAAAGCAATATCGCGATTGTGACCGGGGCGGAGAAATATACAGGCGCGCGTGTCAGTGCGCCGGATCTTAGGGCCGGAGCGGCGCTGGTAATTGCCGGGCTTGCGGCCGAAGGGATTACGGTTGTGGACGATATTTATTATATTGAACGCGGATATGAAGAGTTTGACCGGAAGCTTGCGCTTTTGGGAGCGCAGATTGAGCGGGTGTCCACAGAGAAAGAGATTTTAAAATTTAAACTGAAGGTTTCATAGCAAAAGAGCGGGCGTGTTTGAAGATTGATTTTTGCCGGATGCGGATGTATGGATGACAGAACATACAGACGGCAGGAATGGATGTTCGGGCACGTTTTTTTTGGGGAAAGGTGCTAATACTCCATCCGGACAGAAATTGAAGTCTGGAACCATCTGCTTCGCACCATTGCGTCGTTAAAATTTCTAGACGATGCCACCGCATTGCCGTTGAAATTAGGATAAAATGCCTTGAAAAAGTTAGAAATGCAGCAAGGATTTGTTAAAAATTACATAAAATGGTTGATATTCCTTCCTCTTTTATATATAATTAAAACATTATTACTGATAAAAGGCAGGGAATTTGTATAATGTGTTTTCGGTAATTATTATTTTTAATGAATGGGAGGAATATTATGAAACAAAGAGCAAAAAAGAAGCTATGGAAGCAGAGCCTTGGGTTTGGGCTGTCAATGGCAATGGCGCTTAGTATGCTCCCGGCTGTTCCTGCAAAAGCGGAGGAAACGGGGCTGTTAAAGGCAGGAAGCTTAAATGTGACGGATACAAGTGTGACTTCTGGGCAGCCGTTTGCGGCAGGCACGGCAGGAAGCGACAATTTCCGGATTCCGGCGCTTATAGTAACACAGGACGGGAATTTGCTGGCGGCGGCAGATGCGAGGTATCAGACAACTGGAGACGGCGGCGGGCTGGATACGATTGCATCGTTATCGGAAGACGGAGGGGAAACCTGGAAATACAGCTTCCCATTGTTTTTCCCCGACAGTAACGGATATGCCGGGCCGGCTGCGACGACGATTATTGACCCTGTTTTGGTGCAGGGGGAGGACGGTGCGGTTTATTGTATGGCAGACGTGAACCCGACAGGCGTGACCACAATGGGCGGTTATACTTCACCAAATGTCGGGACAGGTTATATTACTGTGGATGGAAAAGAGCGCCTGGCGCTGACATCTAATTATGACAATGTCAATACAAGGCCGACAGAAGAGGATACAGAAAAATACGAGTATTATGTCGGCGACTGGAATGAGGACGGCTATGCAGCGGTCGTGTCCAGGGAAGATGGGAGCGCAAGCGGTTATGCGGTTGATAAGTGGTATAATCTCTACAGTGTAAAAGGCGGCGAATATGTAGCTGATCTGACACAGGCGCAGGTAAATGACGCAGAAACACAGATCCAGCAGAACGCGTTTTACAAGGACTCCGTACTTCACGTATATAATACTGGATATATTATGTATGCAAAATCTACGGACGACGGGTTCACCTGGGGCGATCCGGAAATTATAAACCCGCAGATTAAGCGGGAAGATGAAACGGGGCTTTTGGTATCGCCTGGAAAGGGGCTTTTAGTTTCGGACGGTACGATTGTAATTCCGTTTTATGAGCACGGAGACGGCGAAGAGAATGCCAGTATTATCTGGTCTGATGACAACGGTGCGACCTGGACGCGTTCCGATGACGTGCCAGGAACGGCAGACGGAGGATATTGGAGTTCTGAGAGTGAAGTGGTAGAATTAAAAGACGGTACGCTGCGTATGTTCTTCCGGAGCGGGCAGGGTGCGGTTTGTTATGCGGATGCGGTAAGGAACGGGAGCGGGGCTTATGAATTTACAGCTCCAAGGTCAACGGGTGTTTCCTGTACTTCGACCTGTAACGTGACGGCCAGCATTTATTCCAAAGAGATAGACGGCAAAACGGCGATCCTGGTAGGGATGCCAGGCGGCTCAGGGCGTGCCAACGGTAAAGTGTTTACTTTCCTGGTAGATGAAAACGATGGCAACAGTATGAGCTTAAAGAATACGTTTGCCGTGCCTGAAAGCGCAAATGCGTATCAATATTCCTGTATGGCAGAGCTCCCGGACGCTTCTGTCGGCCTGCTTTGGGAAAATGGCGCGGCAAGTATGCGTTACGATAACTTTAATATTATGGAGCTGGCGCCAAACGGGTATATTCCAGGGGCAGAAATGGATATCACACTGCATGCAGGCGCAACATACCAGCGGGAATATACGGCAGAGGTTGCCGAGATCCAGCAGCAGCCGGATCCTTTAGTTGCAACTGCAGAAGTTGTGCGCAAAGGGGCTGAGGAAAAGACGATCGTACCCTTGTATCCGCATATAGCAAATAATAGCGGAAGCTTAAGCAGCTTTTCAGAAACCGCCGATACGTCTTTGGATATTGCCAATGCGGAATGGACGGTAACAGAGGCGGAAGGGGAGAATGCTTTTTCCGTATACAGCGAATGGGCCAACAAATATTTGGTGAATGTCAAAAACGATAACGGAACAATCGTGCTGTCGGATACGCCGGGGAACGGGATCGTATTTAAGCAGGAAGTTTCCGATACGTTCCGTCTCCAGACAGGCGGCGATACCCGTTATCTGATATTTTTCCTGAATCAGATGAATTTTAACGCTATGAGCGACTACAATTCGGATGCGTCGCAGTATGTGTATGATTTGACATTACTTGAGAAGCAGGACGTGGTAGGGGAAGATGATCCAATCCCAGGATACCGGATTGCTTCAGAAGTTACTTCCGGTAAGAAATATTTAATTACTTACCGGTCTCAAGCTGAGGATACAAGCTATACCATTATTTTCTACCCGTCGAACGGAGATTTTAACGCACAGACGAAGCTTGCTGGTGAGGCATTTACGGAAGTCGGCTCTGCGCTTAGCCAGCTTACGATTACTGGCGTTGGCGAAGGGCAGACGAAAGCGGTCATTGATCAGATGACTTATAATATTACGTGCCTGGGCAATAAGAAGATAAACCTTCGTAAAGGGCAGAAATATTTTATTGAGGGTGCGGTAGAAGGGGTTTCTAACGATCCTGCTGCCGTAAAGGTAGAATCAGGGGAAGAATCCCGCAATGCATTGTTTGACTGCGAAAGAGCAGGGCAGTATAATTTTGACGGCTATTCTGATGTCCCCAATTGGGATATTGATATGACAGAAGCAGAATTTATTGTTGATACGGCGGAGGGTTCTGAGGATGCGTACACCATTTACAATCCGTCGGCCGATGTTTATTTGACTAATTCAAATGCCCAAAATTATTTTGAATCAACAATCGTACCCCAGAGGTTAAACCAGGTGGACAGCGGAGACGGGGTCACTTCGTTTGAGATAATCCGCGCAGACAGCGGCCGGTTTTGTTATTTCTTCTATGAGAAAATGGCGTTTGATGCATTGGGCGGAATTAATGAGGGCAATCGTCCAAGCTGGGAAGAAAAGGGAGACTTTGGTTTTGAGTTCCTGGAAAAATCCGATACGATCACCAATCTGGATCCAATTCCGGGATACCGTCTGACATCGGAAATTAAGCCGGGAGAAACTTATTTAATTACCGAATATTATACGGTAAAGGAAGAAGGAGAAGAGGATATTGATGGAATTATCGTCCTTTATCCGCGGATTGGAATTGAAAACCAGTCCAAGCTGTACAAAACGGTTGATATTCCGGGTGTTTATGTGACTGCATTAGCAGATTCGGGAACGGTACAGGTAACGGTAGACGGCGAGGTTTATGATGTTGTCATTGAGGGGGCCTGTGCCCACGACGGCCCAAAACGGATTAACGGCAAAGTAGATCCTACTTGTACAGAAGACGGATATTCGGGAGATACCTATTGTTCGGATTGTGGTGAGCTGATCCGGCAGGGTGAAACAGTAGAGGCAATTGGCCACAGGTATGATGACGGAAAGGTGACGACGCCTGTAACCACTACAACAGATGGTGTTATGACATTTACCTGCTTAAACGACTCAAGCCATACATATACCGAAGCGATTTCGTCTTATGATTTTGTGAAAGCAGAGCTTTCAAAGGCAGTCGAGGCAGCTAAGGTAAAGGCAGCACAGACAGATGTATATACGGAACAAACGATTGCGAAGCTGAATCAGGCAATTTCAGAGGCAGAAGGGCTCGCCGGGGATGCTTCCCAGGATGCGTATAATGCTGCGCTTACAAAGGTTCTGGAAGCAGAGGATGCTTTGGTAACAATAGAGCTGCAGACGAATATAGATGAATTAACCAGGCTCGTCACATCTCCATTGGAGAAGGACGAATATGAACCGGAGTCATACGCGGTATACCAAAATGCCATTGAAAATGGTAGAAATCTGCTGGATAAAGATAATTATACTGTCCGTACACTTCAGAATGCAATCCGGCGTATCCAGAATGCAATAGAGTCGCTGGTAAGCCTGAAGGATTTAGCTCTGGCAGATGTAAATGAAAAACTGGATCAGAAGCTTGCAGAAGCACAGAAGCTGTTGCCTAACCAGTCTGCATATTCTGTGGAAACATATGCTGAATTCAAGAACGCATATGACAATGCTGCAGCAGTCCGCAACAGTGAGAAGGTACAGTCTGAAAAAGACGTTGCAGCCCTTAGTGCAGCCCTTACGAGGTTAAGCACAGCAATGTCCGGATTAAAGGCTCCGGCTCCTAAGCCTCCTACACCAGTTGAAACGAAGGTAGATGCACCGTCGATTAAGAAGGTTTCCGTATCTGCCGCAAAAAATGGCATTCATGCCGTTATAACGGTTAATGCAGTAACAGGCGCAGACAAATACGCTGTTTACCGCATTGCAAACGGCAAAACTGAATTAGTCGGTACAACTGCATCCGGGAAAGCTTCTGTAACAGACAAGAAGCTTGCAAGTAAAAAAGTATCCTATTACGCAGTAGCATTAGATGCGAACGGTAAAGAGATCAGCGATAAGGGCGGCGCAAAGGCGTTGTCTTTAGAAAGCGCAACTAAGATAAAGAAGGTTTCATCCAAATCTTCCGGTATTAAGATTACCTGGAAAAAAGGGAAGAAAGCAACTAGTTATATTGTGTACCGTTCTAATAAGAAGAACGGAACCTATACGAAGGTTGGAACAGCAGGAAAGAGTAAATCCAGCTACACAGATAAGAAAGCTGCTAAGGGAAAGACCTATTACTATAAGGTTGTCGTTAAGACGAAAAAGGGCTTCAGCCTTATGAGCAGCGCTTCTAAAAAGGTAAAAAGGAAAAAATAAAACAGGATAAAATGAGAGCTACGCCTGTGGAGAAATCCACAGGCGTAGTTTTTGCCTTGCATTTTTTTTAAAGTAAGCATATAATAAAATCCGAAAAGAAAAGAGGTTTTGCAAACTATTAATTGGGAGGACAACATGAAGAAATTTAAAAAGTTTATATCGTCTGCGGTGGTATTTATGACTTTGTTGTCATTGGTACCGCCTTCAAAGTGTTCTGTACAGGCAGCTGAGTTCGATGCTTACCGCAAGCCAGTTTTGTCTGGCCCGTCCCAGACATGGATTTATCAAGGAGAGACATATGGCATGAACAAAACCAAAGTTTTTGCAGATGATCAGGAAGACGGTGATTTAACGGCAAAGATTAAGCAGACTGGAACGGTTAATACGTCTGTGCCAGGGGAATACACTGTTACCAGCCAGGTTACGGATTCTGACGGAAACCAGGCGGAGCTTGAGACAACAGTAACCGTTTTGCCTGCCGGAAGCAAGGATACGGAGGCAAAAACGGTGCAGAGGAAGCTTTATACGCTGCCGGGCGCAGCCCACTTGACGGATATTGGGTTTAACCGGGGCTATTACCACGACAGACAGAGCCTTGGCATCTGGCTTCCGGAAGGCGAGCAGCTTAAAATCCGCTTGGTGAATGCAGGGGAATTCAGGCAGGATCTGGAGCTTAAGCTGTTAAACAACGATTCGGATGCGGAAAAAGTCTCGAAGGAGACAAACGGCGCCTGGGCGGATCCGGCGGATTCCGTAAGGATTCCCGCAGACGGGGAATGGATAACGGTGAAAAACAGTTATTCGGAAAAAGGCGTGTTAAACAGTGCGGACAGTGTGCCGTTTATCTATACGCCCAAGAATATTTCCGTGCAGCCAGTCGTTGAAATCGAATGGAATGACGGCTTACAGGATCTTCCATACTACCGTTACAAAGACGACGAATCGGCATTTTTTGCGGAATGGGATCAGTCGAAAGCGCCGTATGCAGTGATAGAAGGGGATGCTGCCACGTTTCTGGTACCTCTCAAGGATCGGGATCGGATTATAAATTATCCCAATACCACAGAGCCATACCGTTTTCGGACTATAGATGAAATGCTCGAATGGTCCGCCGCCTTTGTAAAGCAGTATGACTCATATGCCGGACTGGATTATCGTGCAGACCAGCCTTATAACCAGAACATACGGGCGAAGTTCTTTATCAAGGCCAATAAGAACGGTGTAGGGCTTGCGTATTATTCGAGTGATCACAGCGCCAACAATGCGGATAACCTGGGGGATTACCTGTGCAGAAACTGGGTTTCCTTACATGAGTTCGGGCACGGGTATGAGGGGGCGATTGCTACCCGCGAAAATTCATTTGTAGAAACTACGAACAATATTATGGGCCATTATTTTGAACCGACTTATCGGCCGGAATCAGACTTTGGATGGCTGCTTGACATTGCGGGGGCAACGAAGCTTGAGCGTTACAACAACCTGGGAAGGAAAGCCGAGACGCTTCGGGAAAGCGTATCTACATTTAATGAAATGACGGAAGGAAGAAAAGAGTACCGGATGACGCTTTTTATGTTTATCAATATGCTGGACCGTATTGGACCCCAAGAAGCCGTATCCGCCATGCATACGCAGTACCGGAAATATTATTATGAAAACAGAAAGCATACATCCTCATCAGATGTGATCATCGATAGCTTTAGCCGTGTCGGAGGGTATAATACAGCGCCTTATTTTGACGGCTGGCATATTCATGCATCGGAGCTTTTGGAGGATCGGCTTTATAACCAGGATTTGCCGATGCTGTATTACTTAAGGAGCCTGATTCCGGATGATGCCCTGGCAGAACGGGCAAGACAGCAGTTAAATGCCGCGGGGATGTCATTAAGTGGGATATACGGCCTGGTCAGTACGGATGATCTGGCAAAGCTCTCCGAGACATATACCAGCAATGTAACGCTTAAGCTTTCCATAGACGAATTTTCCGCAGTGGAAGGAAAGACGATCCTGATTAAAAACGGCAGTAAAATAGCGGCAAGGGTAAAGGCAGACCGCAAAGAGCTGCAGTTAAACCTTCCGGTCGGAATTTATGAGGTAGAACTTCCGCTGCCGCGTACAGGAGATTACAAATACGGCAATGAGTACCTTGTGGCGCAGAAGGGTTCCGTCAAAAAAGATCTGGTTTACACAAAAGTTACGGGGAACCCTCTGGCGGACGACGCACAGCTTAAGCTGCTGGGTATGGCCGACGCGGAGGTTGCCGTGCTTACATTGGATACCAGTCGGGGAAGTATCAATTGCCGGATTAATAACATTGAACCGCATTACTATTTTACAAACCCGGATGAGCCGTACCTTTCAATCCGCATTCAGGATCCGCAGGGAAAGGAGCTGTTTAGCCGCTCTCTTTCCGGCGTGGGGAAAGCGGAAGCGTTCGACAGTGATTTTGATTTTCCGAACGGTTCTAAGGTAATCATTATGCACCGGGAAATTGGCAGAGTGCGTATGGTAAGCCAATATACAAAAGAAGCCCTTTCGGCCTATGCCGTATATGGCGGGAACGAGGTTACATTTGTAAAAACTGCCCAGGGTATGATGCAGGAAAAATGGAGCCAGGAATACAAAAACAATGCATACTATTCGATGTTAAAGGGCTATTCTGATTTTATGCTGGCACATATGGATCGGGCCGATCTGTCCGTTCAGGAAAGCTATCACAATGCAAAGCTAACCGTGCAAAAAGCGTTCGGTCTGTTAGACGAAGGCGCGAAAGAGGAATACCGCAGGGAATACGGCATACTGATTGGGGAAGAGACGGACAGCTACCAGAGGTATGTAAAAATAGATTCCAAACGGTTAAAAGGATCGGCTGACAGCCAGCAGGATCAGCAGGATAACGCCGCGTCAAACGCCTTAGACGGCGACGAGAAAACGATTTGGCATTCGAGCTATAGCGGGGAAGATATTGCCGGCGGCAAAAACAATACTTATACCATTACGCTGCCTGAAAATATGGACATTGGAAAACTGGAATATGTACCCCGGCAAAGCGGCAATAACGGAATGATCATAACGTACGGTATTTCGTACAGTACAAAAGACAGCGGAGATGATTTTACAGAACTTCCGCTGAAATCCAATGAATGGGCGGAGGATGAATCCACAAAATCCGCCGAATTTTTCGCCCCGGACGCAAAACGGATCCGGATTACGGCGCTTTCGACGGCAGGAGTCGGCGGCAGGGACAAATATATCTCGGCGGCAGAGTTTTATCTGTACGAAACGTATCAGGTTTCCATGGCCAATACATATTTAAACAATCTGTATTTGAATGCAAGCGGAGCTTCAGTCAAAAAATACGAAAATGGCGAGAAGGCTTCCCTTCTGGTCAATGGAAAGCCTAAAACGTTTGATAATGGAATTGGGATGAATGCGGGGGCGTCAGTTTCCTGGGATTTGCAGGGAAAGAATTTTGATGCATTTACCGCCTGGATTGGCGTTGACGCCGCACAGGCAGGCAGCGGGTCCACAAAGGTGTCGGTTTACGGAGACGGAACGCTATTGTATGAGACGGACGCGCTTTTCGGAACGGATGCGGCAGAATCTGTTTATCTTAATATTGCCGGAATCCGGACTTTGACAGTGAATGCTGCTGGGGTAAACGGCGCGGCTCCTGCCGTGCTTGCGGATGCAAAGCTGATAAGCAAAGGGGCCCAAAAGGAGCTTACCCTGTTTGTGGGCGAGTCTGTGGCAATTCCTGCAAATGCAGGCATCCGGCCCGAGGATAAAGGAAAAACACAATGGAGTTCCTCCAATCCAGCCGTGGCATCCGTAAACAGCAGCGGGGTTGTTTTTGCAGCTGGCGAGGGTGATACGGATGTAAAGGCACGGTATGCGGATGGTACAGAACATGTTTGTCGTGTACATGTAATAAAAACGCAAACAGATCAGCTCCAGCTTAAGAAGGAACAGGCTATTTTGGAACTATTAGCCTACAAAAATCCAGCTAATTACCGCGATGCGCAGAAGAAAGAGATTGAAGTTATCCTGATACAGGGCAAAGCTGCAATAGAGCTGGCATATGACGAACAAAGCCTGGCAGAAGCCTTAAATGCAGCTAAAGCAGCATTGGATCGAATTAAGACTGATGCTCAGCTGACTTCAGAAGAGCAGGGCAACGCGCCTGCCTATCCCGCAGCCGGAGCGAAGAAAACAGTTGGCGCCCTTACTTATCAAGTAAAGAAAACAGGCGCTTCCGGCGGAACGGTGACTGTCGTAAAAGCTAAAAAGAAGGCAAATATTATCATTCCTGCGTCTATAAATATTAACGGGTATACCTACAAGGTAACAGAAATAAAGTCCAAAGTGTTCCGTAACTACAAAAAGCTGGAGAAGGTAACGATTGGAAAATATGTTACAAAAATAGGCAGGCAGGCATTTGAAGGATGCAGTAAATTAAAAAAGGTAACGGTTAAAACCAAAAAGCTGGCCAAAATAGAAAAGAATGCATTCTCTAAAATACATCCAAAAGCAAAGGTAACCGTTCCAAAAGGAAAACGTAAGAGCTACCAAAAGCTGTTTTCCGGCGCAAAGCTTCCAAAAGGGGCGAGCGTAAAGTAGGAGGGATCCATTTTGTAGGCAGGTATTTCTGGAATTTGATCCGGTAGAGGAAAAAGTTGTTTTCATAGTAGAATGTTAAAAGAACTTTACAAGTAGTATTGTGTACTTGTAGGGTTCTTTTTTTGATAATATTTTTGCATAGTATGGTGTAATCGTTTTTTTGGGTATTTATATACGCGGAATTATATTAGATTTTTTTGACGCATAATGTAAAAATATAATGATTTTATATTTGTTGTATGATATAATATTTTGGAAGATAGTTTGGTCGTAAGTTGATTGTAAATAATATCAAAGATCATATAGTGGATAACAATGGATTATCCATTAGTTTTTAAAGTAAATATAGATTATACTTGAATGCCTATATTTTTTGTTGCTAATAAAAAATATAGTTTGTATTATTACTAAGTAGTTGCACCAATTCTAATAAAAATTTTTTCGCAATAAAAATAGACAATACCTTACAGCACCATAAGGTATTGTCTATTATAAACTTCGTATATCTATCTTTAAAACAGATAACTTCTCTATAAGAGTGACTTAATATAAAGTTCCGGAGTACGGGATAAGTCTATACATGTACCGTCCGCAACTTGTACAATAGGTTTAGATAAAAATTGTTTATTCAGCATAATGATATTGGCATCGCGGCCGTCGGAAAGCAGAATGCGGCTGCCCTGGTATGTATAAGCAATGCCTTCTAAAAACGTAAGGATAAATTTGGGGTTATATTTTTGAAGGCCGTCATTTTCAAAGTCGGCGATTACCTTAAACGGGCAAATCGGGGCACGGTAGGATCATGGCGTCATAAACATCCGCAATCGCGATAATCTGTGCAAACCAGTCAATTTCGTTTCCTTTTAATTTCTGCGGGTAACCGCTGCCGTCGCACCGTTCCTGGTGCATTAGCGCTGCATTTTTGATATGTGGGTTAAGCTGGGTATAAGGAAGTAAAAGCAGGTATCCGAAAGCCGGGTGCTTTTTCACCAGCACATGTTCCTGATCTGTATATTTCTCCGGCTTGTCCAAAACCTGCGCTGGAATCTTCAGCTTGCCAATATCATGCAGAAGGGCGGATACTGCCAGTGTCTCCAGATCCCGGTCTGACAGTTTTAACCATCTGCCTAACATACTTGAGATTAGCGCTACGTTCAAAGAATGTGCGTAGATGCTATCCTCAGTAGTTGGCATAGTATGTAAAATATTGAATACCTCAAATGAGATAGATACTTTTGCCAGTAGAGGCTCAATGGTCTGGTAGACGTAATCAGTATCTAGCCTGCCGTTATCAGCAGCCGCTTCTGCAAGAATGGTTTTCAGCTTCCGGACAGACTGGATGTAATCGCTTTGGAAGTTCTGGAATTCGGCATAGCCTTTGATACGTTCAAGGTATGTCGGCTCCGAAATATTTTCTGACGGGGCGCCGTCCGTCTCTTCGTAATCCTGAATCTGGATAGAGTCTATGTTGTAAAATTTGATGCGTGAGATTAATGGATCGGTCAGAAGCACGCCCTCATTAACAATGAGCTGACCGCTTTTGGTAACTACCGGGACGGTGGGTACCATGCCTTTTTTTAATTGTTCGGTTTTGATAATCTGCATATTGGAACACTCCCTTTTGTCTATATCATTGGTGCTTTTTATTATACCAGATTAGTATCTAAAGTGTAAAGCTTATTCAGGATCCTTTACTAGAAACATAAAATTTTATGTTATCAATTAAAGCAGGTAATTTTATAAAAAACACTCAAAAACGTACTTTTTGTAATAGCAGTTTAATTCGTCAGTATGAATTCTATGATTTCTGCAGAAATGGGAATCCGTCCTTTTTTATAAGAACAGAAAAATGCTGCTAAAAGATCTTGGAATGTCAACACTTTTTAAGGTTGTTTTCCTTGTACTGTATTGGGGTTTGATATCCCAAACAGGAATGTATTCTGTGATGGCTGTACCACAGGACAAAGTTCAGCCATAGTTGAAACAGCAGCTTGCCGATACAAAGGGGCTTTTCAAAGACAAAGAGGGCGGTTATCCCGGTGTTCAGATATTAATGCGTACTTTCCGTGAAATGGAAAGCGTTGTAGAACAGTATAACCGTGACTTTGCCGAGTGGGAATACCAAATCAGCAGGAAACCGACAGCCGCCGATAAAGAACAGCGCAGACAGCCTGAAAAGCAGAGCGTTTTAAAACGTCTAAGAAGATACAGGAACGCAACAAGCAGAAACCGCCGCAAAACAGCGTAATAAATCCTTTGGCAGAGAAGGCCAATAGTCATTCAAAAACCGCCGTTATGGTGTTATCCATAGCGGCGGCATATATAATCATTTACTGCCTGAAAGTGTAATTTTCATATCCTGAACATTGATGATTGTTTCTTTCATGCACTCCGGACAATACAGAGGAAAATTTTTTAGTTCGGTATTTTCCCGTATTGCTCAAAACTTTTCCCTCCAAACTATTTTGCTTTTTGTTTTTTCAAAACGATTCCACATACAATTACCGCTGCAAAAAAGATAAAGATTAGATACCATAGATTTTCAAAGCAAAATCCATGATCCAACATCAATCGGTATCCCCAGGAAGCAGGGAAAATACGCCCTATGGCTTCAAGAAAATCGGGCAGCAGGTCGATAGGAAACATAATCCCTGAAAGCATAATTGAGGGCAAAAACACTAATTGTGCTATCATCGTCAGTTTCGCTTGATTTTTTACCGTCAATCCTAAAACACTTCCAATGCTTAACGACACAATAATGTATATAGCAAGTGCCAGAAAGAAAAACGGAAGTTGTATCGGCAAAGCTGCTTCAAATAGAATAGGGGCAAGCAGCACGATCACAACACAGGTAATCATCAAATGAACAAATGCCGAAAGGAACATTGTAACAAGCCCTAAATATACAGGTACTCCGTTTGCTTTATAAATTTTTTTTATGTCGCTTCCGTAAGTTTCAATCAACGACGGCGGTAATCCGATAAATGCTCCCATTGAAACACCCATTACAATCATAGATTGTATTAGCGTACTTCCCATTTCGGGCATAACGGAAGTAAAAATACCGCCCATAAGAAGAAAGAACATAAGCGGAACGATATAGCAGGTAACTAAGAGAGACTTACTTCGTATATCCAATTTCCACTGTAACGCCGCGCCATATAAAAAACCGTTCATTCTGTTTCCCTCCTTGCCATTTCAATAAAATGCTGTTCCAGCGTACCTCGGTCAACTTTAATATCCAATATATGAATTTCTTTTTGCTTCAAATCATTAAGCAGGGAAATCAAAGTATCTTCAATAGTGTCTGTTTCAAAAGTACGGTCCCCCTGTTGCGTTTTAATATGGATAAAATACTTTTCCCCAATCTTATCCGTCAGTTCTGTCGCTGTGCCGCAAAAGACAATATTCCCATTATTCAAAATTGCAATGCGGTCGCATAAGCTTTCCACTTCCGCCATATCGTGACTTGCCAAAACAATCGTTTTCCCTTGCGACTTGAGTTTGCGAATTTGCTCGTGAAGTGAAGCCCTGCCCAAGGCGTCAAGCCCCGCCGTCGGCTCGTCAAGAAAAATTATATCTGGGTTACCGATAAGCGCAAGAGCAAGATGTAATCGCCTTTTTTGCCCGGTAGATAGTTGGATGTACTGTTTCTTCTCAATTTCTTTCACGCCAAGAGCGTTAAGCATAGTAAAATCAATCTTTGCCCTGTTCCATTTTGAAAATAATCTTACAGCCTCCATCGGTCTGATATGGGCAGGTAAAGAGGACGATTGCAACTGAATACCCATTTTCCCGTTTACCGTAATTGTACCGCTGTCATATTTTCTCAAACCCTCAATACATTCAAGAGCTGTGGTTTTTCCTACACCATTTACACCGAGCAGAGCGAAAGTTTCACCCTTTTCAATTTCAAAATCAAGTCCACCAAGAACAATGTTGCTGCCATAGCTTTTCTTTAAACCACAAACTTGTATTGCACAATTCATCATTCCACCCCCTCAAACGGATTTTCTCCAAGTCTTGAAAAGTAGATTTGCAAAGCCGGCTCTAAATAGTCGTTTACAATTATTTGTCTTTCTTCCCAAGCATTTGCAGCGTTATCAATATTGCCGGCCTCTATCAATTTCGGAAGCAAACTCATATCGCCGTTCGTAAATTCCGTAATCAATCTCCAATACTCTTTTACAATTCGTTGGCATTTCTCACTTTCAGGGGACACGCCTGCCTTTTGAAGTTCTATTATTTCATCACTCAACCGATTAAATCTATCCATAAAATTCAAACAGCTTTCCTTATCAAACCGATTACGGATATGGTCAAGCATATCATCATCAAACCGCTTAATAAGACAGTACGAGTCGTTTTTCATTTGCAGATTGACAATAATATCTGCATACTTCTTAAAATTGACTGTCTGCATTTGTAAGGCTTCTTCCTTTAACTGTTCGATTGCTGTCAAAGAAGCAGTTAACTGTTCTATTTTCTCCCGTATGTTATCTGCCTGTTCGGCAAGGGCGGCTGCCACATCCGTCGGGGTTTCTAAAGAAATTAAGTGATGCTTTATATCATTCAAGGAAAAACCCAATGATTTCAAAGATATAATTTGATGAAGCATAACTAAATCTTTATCTGTATAAAGCCTTCGCCCTCCTTCACTTTCTGCCGAAGGGGATAACAAACCTTCCTTGTCATAGTATTGCAATGTGCGGACAGTAACTCCTATTTTCTTTGCAGCCTCTCCAACCGTCATAAACCCAAACGGTATTGCTCTGTGTTTTGCCATAATTGCCTGCCTCCTATGATATTATTATACATCATTACGTTACGTCACAAACAAGACCTTTTTCCAAAAATTTGTGGCAAAGATTTCTCCCTGCCCTCTGCCTGACGGCTCCTTTGCCGCCCTCCCTCATTTGGTACAAATCTCCCATATCATACCCTTTGGGCGCTAAGTGTGGAATACATCTGCCGAAAAGCATTTTGGGGACACGCTCTAACACAAGCAATTTCATATAGATCCCAAAAAACACCAATTTTATAAAATGGGGAAATAAACCACTTGACATATCTTAAAAAAGGGTATAACCTATATAAGAATTCAATCATATAGCTTTCTCTTATTCAGAGTGATGGAGATACATAGGATCTGTGAAGTCACGGCAACCCCTTTAGGACAAAGGAAGGTGCCAACCTGAGCGAAAATTCGAACAATAAGAGGATTTGATTTTTCAGATTACAGAATCTTTTCCGCTTATTTTCATAAGCGGTTTTTTTTATCCCTATAAAGAAAGCAGTGTTTGGATTAAATCAAAATCAAAGGAAGAAGGAGAATTGATGATGGAAAAACGATTATTTACATCCGAATCTGTAACTGAGGGGCATCCGGATAAAATTTGTGATGCAATCTCCGATGCAGTACTTGACGCCTGCATGGCGCAGGATCCAATGAGCCGTGTAGCGTGTGAAACGGCGGCGTGTACAGGGTTTGTACTGGTAACAGGAGAAATCAGCACCAAAGCAAACCTGGATGTCCAGGCAATAGTGCGGAAAACAATCAATGAAATTGGTTACGACAGCTCCGAAAAGGGGTTTGACGGCAATACATGCGCGGTAATGGTAGCGCTTGATAAGCAGTCCCCAGATATTGCCATGGGTGTTGACAAGGCGCTTGAAGCCAAGGAAAATAAGATGACAGACGCCCAGATCGAAGCAATTGGGGCAGGAGATCAGGGGATGATGTTTGGGTTTGCTGTCAATGAAACGGAGGAGTATATGCCATATCCGGCTGCACTGGCGCACAGGCTGGCCAAACAGCTGACACAGGTAAGGAAGGACGGCACATTAGGCTACCTGCGGCCGGATGGCAAATCACAGGTTTCTGTGGAATATGATGAAAATGGCAGGCCGTGCCGTCTGGAAGCAGTTGTCATTTCCTCACAGCACGATGAGAAAATATCACAGGAGCAGATTCATGCAGATGTGAAAAAATATGTGCTGGATCCAGTTCTTCCAGCGGATATGGTGGATGCAGATACAAAGATCTTTATAAACCCGACCGGGCGGTTTGTCATTGGCGGGCCTCAGGGAGATGCGGGCCTTACCGGGCGTAAGATTATTGTAGATACATACGGCGGCTATGCACGCCATGGCGGCGGGGCATTTTCCGGAAAGGACTGTACCAAGGTGGATCGCTCTGCAGCCTACGCGGCGCGTTATGTGGCCAAAAATATTGTTGCGGCGGGCCTTGCAGATAAATGTGAAATCCAGCTTGCTTATGCAATCGGGGTTGCTCAGCCTACATCTGTAATGGTAGATACGTTTGGAACAGGAAAGCTTTCCGATGATAAGCTTGTCGGGATCATCCGTGAGAATTTTGACCTGCGTCCGGCCGGGATCATTAAGATGCTGGATTTGAGAAGGCCAATTTACAGGGATACCGCGGCGTATGGCCATTTTGGGCGTACGGATTTGGATTTGCCATGGGAAGCATTGGATAAAGTGGAAGCGTTAAAGAAATACTTATAAAGCAGGATATAAATGGCAGGGCGTGCGCAAGCGTGCCTTGCCTTTTGCTGTGGGGCAAAAAGCTTTTGCCTGTTTTATGAAAAATTTAGAATATATTTCACATATTTAATTGGATTTCCCCAAATACATGCTATAATAAAAAATAACATACCTCCGCTTTTACTTGAAAGGGTAATCCAGATGAAATTAAAGACCAGGCTTTCCATTTCTTTTTGTATTATTATATTTGTCCCAATCCTGTTGGCAGCTTTTGTCATTTTTGGCTTTCAGAAGTTCCATATGCGTGCCATTGAACAGACATATGGGATTGAAACAGGCGATTATAATTATCTGCTCAATTCGTTTCAGCTTTTGAACCAATACACGAAAAAAGAATACGCTTATCTGCTGACGCAAGCATCTGAAGATCCAGATTTGTTTTTAAATGATGGATTCTTAGATCAGGAAAACCAGAAGCTTTTGGGGAAATATTCCTATCTGATTGTGCGCAAGGGGGAGAATTTTACCTACCTTGGCAAAGAGGATGCGGATCTGCGGGTGGCAGGGCTGCCATGGTATGAGGAAGACGGGCCGGACGCAGAGGCGGGTACATACGTGGACGAAGAGGGCAAGGTACTTGTCAAGCAGATTGATTTTCTGTTTACGGACGGGGACAAGGGGACGGTGTTTATTGTAACGGCTTCCCACGGTATTTTACCGGAAGTGCAGAGCCTGCTTTTGGACGCGTTCATTTCTGTTTTGCTGATTCTGCTGCTGACGGCTGGGATGCTGATTATCTGGATTTATCAGGGGATTATCCGGCCGATTAAGAATCTGGAAGAGGCGACGCTTAATATCCAGCAAGGCAATCTGGATTTTACGATTGCGGCGGAGGGGAGCGACGAGATTAGTGAGCTTTGCGCTAATTTTGAGGAGATGCGCAAACGCTTAAAGGAGTCCTCTGAGCAGCAGATGGCGAGCGAGCGCGGCAACAGGGAGCTTGTGAGTAATATTGCCCACGATTTGAGGACGCCGATTACGGCGGTCAAGGGCTATTCGGAGGGGCTTTTAGACGGCGTTGCGGACACACCCCAAAAGCAGGAAAAATACTTAAGGATTATCAATAGCAAGGCGAATGAAATGGATGCCCTGCTCAATGAACTGACGCTGTATGCCAAAATCGATACCAACCGGATCCCATATAATTTTAATAAAATTAATGTGGCGGAATATTTTAATGACTGTGTAGAGGAAATTGGCCTGGATTTGGAGGAAAACCATATTGGGCTGGCGTATTTTAATTATGTTGACAACGATGTTTTGATTATTGCCGATCCAGAACAGCTAAAACGAAGTGTGAATAATATTATCGGCAATTCCGTAAAATACCTGGACAAACAGCAAGGCTTGATTAATATTCGTATTAAGGATGTCGGGGATTTTATCCAGGTCGAAATCGAAGACAATGGCAGGGGGATTGCCGCAAAGGATTTGCCGTATATTTTTGAACGCTTTTACCGGACGGACGCTTCACGCAATTCTGCAACTGGGGGCAGCGGTATTGGCCTTTCCATTGTGAAAAAAATCATAGAAGATCATGGAGGCAAGATCTGGGCGACCAGTAAGGAATCTGTGGGGACAGTGATGTATTTTGTAATACGCAAATATCAGGAGGTAATTTCAGATGAGTAAGGTATTGATAATTGAAGATGAAGTGGCAATTGCGGATTTGGAAAAAGATTACTTAGAGTTAAGCGGGTTTGAAGTGGAGATCGAAAACTCCGGCGACAAAGGCTTAGAGCGTGCGCTGCGGGATGATTTTGATATGTATATTTTAGACATTATGCTGCAGGGCGTAGATGGGTTTGAAATTTGCAGGCGTATCCGGGAAGTGAAAAATACGCCGATTTTAATGGTTTCTGCTAAGAAAGATGATATTGACAAAATACGGGGCTTAGGGCTTGGGGCCGATGATTACATAACAAAGCCATTTTCACCGAGTGAGCTGGTAGCAAGGGTTAAGGCGCATTTAGCACGTTACGAACGCCTGATTGGCAGCAGCCAGCAGGAAAATGATATCATAGAAATCCGTGGCATTAAAATAGACAAAACCGCGCGCCGCGTATGGATTAACGACGAAGAAAAACAATTTACAGCCAAAGAATTTGATCTGCTGGCATTTTTGGCGGAAAATCCGAACCATGTCTTTACCAAGGAGGAGCTGTTCCGTGAAATCTGGGATATGGAATCCATTGGGGATATTGCGACAGTTACAGTGCATATTAAAAAGATAAGGGAGAAAATCGAAATTAACACCGCAAAGCCCCAATACATCGAAACGATCTGGGGGCTGGGGTACCGCTTCAAGATCTAAAGCCGAAGCGTAAGGGAGAAAGCTATGGAATCAATTGTATATGAAGACAGTGAACTTATCATTTTCCATAAGCCTGCGGGGATTCCCACAGCTACCTGTTCCGCACCATCAAAATATATGTCTTTGAAAGGATATTATATATGAAATTTCCCTTTTTTGCAAGTTTTATCGTATTTTGTCTCTGGCTTACCTTTATGCTTCACAGGCAGCGCAACAAAGAAGCCCGGGTCCACAAAAGTTTCTGGGACCAGGAAGCCGCTGCCAACCGGACCCGGCGCCAATCCTTAGAAGGGCTTGACTATATCCAGATTCCTTTTGACGCCCTCCCCATGGAGGCCCTCACGGAAGACCCTGCCATAGCCGAATGTCACGAAACCCTGCGCACCCTTTCCGAAAACCCTATTGTGAATTTCACCGGCATCAGCAACACAGATTTAAAGCTAAAGTATGGCGCGCCCAACATTGACATTCTTTCCCGGTACGACCAGAGCTATACCGTCCTTGTGCGCACCCTGCAGAAAATGGCGGAAACCCTTTACCAAAAGGGCTATGTGGCCGAAGCCTGCCAGGTTCTGGAATTTTCTGTTAAAACAGGCACGGATATCAGTGCTTCCTACAAGCTCCTGGCAACCATTTACCTGGAAATGGATACACCGGACAAAATTTCAGGGCTTCTCCCCATCGTTAAAGGGCTGAACACCAGCCTTTCCGGGCGTATTGCCGCCATGCTGGAAGAGTTTCTCGCAAAGTCTGCGG
>OFGF01000632.1_pt1 | contig 28457 bp, 22 predicted proteins | sample 1521711 | NCBI WGS metagenome assembly OFGF01 (sample SAMEA3504092, study PRJEB24116) | mouse gut metagenome | biome: mouse gut; feature: mouse-associated habitat; material: faeces | place: Denmark | collected 2011 | reverse complement strand
CCCCTTTGCCACCCCCCCTCCCCCCCACATATCCCTACAATACAAAACCATATCTAAAAAATAAAAAACCGCAGAAAATGTGCCCCCAATACCAACACATTCCTGCGGTGTCCAAAATATCGCTATAAATCCCCTAACCCTGTCACATCACCTCACCTTAAGCGCCGCCATAAGCGCCTTCGATACCGCACTTCCCACTACAAAACAAGCCACAGCCTCAACCACTCCATTTACACCAACAAACGCAGCCACAAATGCAAACGCATTTGTAACCCCAAGCGCCCCTGCAATCCCCTGGATATATTCCGTCTGGTAAAACAGCAGCACTAACGTCCCCATAAACAGAACCGTATTCAATACCGGCCCAGCCAGGTTCGCAATCACAACAGACGGCCCGCGCAGCTTCCCCGTCTTCTTAAGGCCCTGATAGATACAGCCCGTCAGCCACCCCATTAAAATTCTGGGCACAACACAGACCACACATGTAAACAACGGCTGAATACTCAAAAGGGCAGCCCCAAACTGGCTCATCCCAAAGCACTGTATAAAGCTGGTTATCCCAAACACAGCGCCCAGAACCGCACCCGCCGAAGGACCAAGCGTAACCGCACCTACAGTTACCGGAACGACAATAAGGGTAATCTCAAGCCCAAGCGTCCGGATATAACCAATCGGCGTAAACGCCAGCAAAATAATAATTGCTGTCAAAAGGGCCATTTCCACTAACTGTTTTGTTGAAAATTTTTTCGCATCCATACTTGCCCTCCTCTTTAAGCCCCCAGCTCATCCTGCACACTGCCTGCAGCAAGCCTGCCTGCTGAAACACTTTTTCTATTACGGATTCCGGCATATATCGTTCCGGAAATATTATGCCAAACTGAAAAAATCGCACCCGGCAGCGTTGCAAGCGGATTTGCAGCAAAATTTGCCGCTGCAAGCGAAATCGCCAGTCCGCTGTTTTGCATTCCAACCTCAATGCCGATAGCAGTCACCTTTTTTTCATCCAGCTTCAAAGCCTTTGCCGCACCTGTACCCAGCACAAGCCCTACCACGTTGTGGATAGCTACAACAATCATTACAAGCGCACCGCAGGTTAAAATCTTTTCGGCATTGCTTGCCACAATCCCTGAAATAATCATAACAATTGCCACGACAGATACCAACGGAAGAACACCGCGTATCGTCTCAATCTGTTTCGGAAACAGGCGGTAAATTAATATTCCCGCCAATACCGGAACCAATACTACCTTTACAACCGACATCATCATCGTCGCCAGTGACACCCACGAGCCAGCCAGCAGATAAACCAGGACCGGCGTGCACAAAGGCGCAGCGATTGTGGATACAATTGTCATTCCAACCGACAACGGCACATCACCGCCTGCTACATAGGTAATAACATTGCTTGCCGTCCCGCCCGGGCAGCAGCCTACTAAAATCACCCCCAGGGCCAGATCGGCCGGCAGGTTAAACAATTTTGCCAGCGCAAATGCTGTAAGCGGCATCACCGTATACTGCAGCACACATCCGGCAAACAGCTCTTTAGGACGCGTAAATACCACCCGGAAGTCCTCTGCGCGGATCGTAAGCCCCATACCAAACATAGCCACGCCTAAAAAAATGGTTGTATAGTTTGTTGCCCAGGAAAACCCCTTCGGGCAAAAAAATGCAATCACAGAAAATATAAGAATAAAAACTGCAATATTGGATGACATAAAGTTACATATCTGATTCATTTTTTTCATAAAAATCCCCCTGTCCTGCCTGTTTTGCTTTCCAGATTCCATACAAACGGTTTAAAAGCCTTTCAGCGCATTCTTCCTTTGAAAGCATGCCCAAATCCTCTTCTCCATCCCGGGTAATTAAAACCAGATGGTTTGTATCTACGCCAAACCCGGCCCCGGTTTCCCGGATGCTGTTTGCTGCAATCAGGTCTGCATTCTTTTTGTCCAGCTTTTTTTTGGAATTCTCCAAAATATGTTCGGTTTCCATAGAAAAACCGCAAAGGCACTGGCGCCCACCCTTTTTGGCGCCAAGCTCTGCTAAAATATCCCTGGTGCGTTCCAGTTCTATGTAAAGCGTGCCTTCCTGTTTTTTTGTTTTCTGCTCATTTACCTGTTTTGGGCGGTAATCGGCCACAGCCGCGGCTTTAATAATTATATCCTGTGAATGGGAACGGGCCATGACCGCCTGATACATCTCCCCGGCAGTCGTAACAGAAACCTTCTGCACGCCCTTAGGCGCAGCCAAATTGACCGGGCCAGACACCAGTGTCACCTGTGCACCGCGTTTTGCCGCTTGCCCGGCAATTGCATAGCCCATTTTCCCCGTGGAATAGTTTGTGATAAACCGGACCGGGTCAAGGCTTTCCCTGGTAGGGCCTGCCGTAACCAGGATATGCAGGCCGGTCAAACCCTCAAAACCCCCGGCCTTTTGGCTTCCGTTTCCTGTTTGCCGTCCCGTCAGCTTCTTTACAACCGCATCCACAAGCACGTCTTCCCTGGGCAGCTTTCCAATATCCTCCACGCCGCATGCCAGATGGCCTACTTCCGGTTCAATAAATTCATACCCGAATGACTTTAAGCGCCTGATATTTTCCTGCACAATGGGATTGCGGTACATAAAGGCATTCATAGCCGGTGCAACCAGAACCGGGCAGGTGGCCGCAACAACTGCGGAGGTCAGCAGATCGTCAGCTATACCGTATGCCATTTTTGCCAGGATATCCGCGGATGCCGGAGCTATACACAGCAAATCTGATTTTTGCCCCAGCGTAATATGTAAAATCCCCTCTTCTGGCTTCCTATCAAATGCATCCGTAAGGCACGGCCGTTTTGTCAGCGTTTCAAATGTCACTGGCGTGATAAACTGCTCTGCATTCTGGGTCAGAACCACCTGTACGTCACAATGGAGTTTTTTTAACATGCTTGCCACATTTGCCATTTTATAAGCGGCAATACTCCCTGTTACGCCGAGCGTCACTTTTTTTCCTGTCAGCATAGCGCCCTCCTATCTTTCTGCCAGTACGCCGTGCTTTTCATAGTGCGCAACGGAGGTAATTTCATTTTTATCATTTACAAAAACCACCTTGGGCGGATGCTCCTTTACCTCTTCTGGGGCCATCTGGGCATAGCTCATGATTATTACCTTGTCCCCAGTGGAAACCATACGGGCCGCCGCCCCGTTTAAGCAGATAATGCCGCTTCCCGCTTCTCCGGCAATTACATAGGTTTCAAACCTCGCGCCGTTGTCCACGTCCGCAATCTGCACCTTTTCGTATTCATAAATCCCCGCTGCTTCCATCAGCCTCTCGTCAATGGTAATGCTCCCCACGTAATTTAACTGTGCCTGTGTCACGGTTGCGCGGTGGATCTTGCTTTTTAACATTTCCAGTGTCATATCTGTCACCTGCTTTTCATTCTATATTGGCCGAATGGCCTATACTTCTATAATAAAGTTATCAATCAGCCGTGTCGTGCCTATGTAAACCGCCACTGCAGCAAGGACCCTTCCCTTTACTTTTACAAGCGGCTGTATACTGTCCGCATCCACCAGTTCCACATAATCAATCTTGGCTAACGGTTCTGCTTCTATGATTTGAGCCATTTCGCGTACAATCACATCTGGCCGCCGCTCACCGTTTCTGACCATAGCTTCCCCATGGAAAACAGCCCTCGAAAGCACAAGCGCTGCCTTGCGCCCTTCCTCATTCAAATAGGTATTCCGGGAGCTTTTGGCAAGCCCGTCTGCTTCCCGCACAATCGGGCAGCCTACAATCCTGATATCCATATCTAAATCCCGCACCATCCGGCGTATAACAGCAAGCTGCTGTGCATCCTTCTGTCCAAAATAGGCCTGATCCGGGTTAACAATATGGAACAGCTTGCATACCACCGTACAAACGCCCCGAAAGTGCGTCGGCCTGCTTTTGCCGCACAGCCCTTCACTTACCTTTTGCATTTCGACATAGGTAGAAAAACCGGATGTGTACATCTCGTTTGGCTCTGGATGGAAAATCAAATCCGCCCCTGCGGCTTCGCAAAGCTTCTTATCCGCTTCAATATCACGCGGATAAGTAGACAAGTCTTCGTTTGCCCCAAACTGGATCGGGTTGACAAAATCACTGACCACGACCCGGTCATTTTCTGTTACCGCCCGGTCAATCAGGCTTTTATGCCCTTCGTGCAGATATCCCATCGTAGGCACAAGCCCAACCGACAGGCCCTGCCCCTTCCATTCCTTTACCTGTGCCCTTACTTCTTCAATCGATCCTGTAATTTTCATAATGCTCCTTTCCTGCGGCTTTTTCTTTGTCATTTTTGCAAATAAAAAAGCCTGCACATTTCCTGTCCAGACACACAATGAAATATCCTTATACCCAAAATGTGCCGTCCGTGCGGTACAGCCATTTACCGATAAGAATGTAGATTTTTTGTTTTTGTATGCCATGGTACAGTTCCTCTGGATACTGTCCTCGGTTATAGTAACATACAACCCATGGGATTGCAAGAAAACCTTATAAATTATTGCATTTATATCTGCCAAAGCCTATAATACAGATAATACAAAAAAGGAGACTTTGCTATGAGCACACCAAACTTAACCCTGTTGACCGATCTCTACGAAATGACAATGATGCAGGGCTACTTCAAATCCGGCATCCAGGAAACCGTTGTCTTTGACGCTTTTTACCGCACCAACCCCAGCGGGGGCGGATACGCAATCTGCGCCGGATTAGACCAGATCATCAACTATATTAAAAACCTTCATTTTCCAGAAGAAGATATCTCCTATTTAAGGAGCCTGCACATATTTGATGAAGACTTCCTTTCCTATTTAAAGGGCTTCTCATTTTCCGGCGATATTTATGCCATTCCAGAAGGCAGCATTATCTTTCCCAGGGAACCTCTAATTAAGGTAATTGCCCCTATCATGGAAGCGCAGCTTATCGAGACTGCTATTTTAAACATCCTCAACCATCAGAGCCTGATTGCCACCAAGGCCGCCCGTGTCTGCTATGCCGCCAAGGGCGACGCCGTCATGGAATTTGGCCTGCGGCGTGCCCAAGGCCCGGATTCTGGCGTATACGGTGCAAGGGCTGCTATCATCGGAGGCTGCAAAGGCACCTCCAACGTACTTGCAGGCCGTTTATTCGACGTACCAGTGCTTGGCACCCATGCCCATAGCTGGATTATGAGCTTTCCGGACGAATACACCGCATTTCAAACGTACGCCCGGCTCTATCCGTCCGCATGCACGCTTTTAGTAGATACCTACGACACCCTAAAATCTGGCATTCCTAATGCGATCCGTGTCTTCTCTGAAATGAAAGAAGCAAAAATCCCGCTGATAAATTACGGCATCCGCATGGACAGCGGGGATTTAGCATACCTTTCCAAAAAAGCACGCCGTATGCTGGACGAAGCAGGATTTTCTGACGCCGTTATCTCCGCATCCAATGATCTGGACGAATACTTGATCCAGAATTTAAAATTTCAAGGCGCTATGATCACATCCTGGGGCGTAGGCACCAACCTGATTACCTCCAAAGACAATCCCGCATTCGGCGGTGTCTATAAGCTGTCCGCCATAAAAAGCGCGGATGGAAGCTTCCTCCCCAAAATCAAGCTTTCCGAAAACACCGAGAAAGTAACCAACCCAGGCAACAAAACCCTTTACCGCATTTACGACAATGATACTGGCAAAATCCGCGCCGACTATATCTGCCTGGACAAAGAAACCTTTAACTCCGAAGAAGATCTGCTGTTATTTGATCCCAATGAGCCCTGGAAGAAAACACGGCTGGCGGGAGGCAGCTACCATATGCGCAAGATGCTTATACCTGTCTTCAAGAATGGAAGGTGCGTATACCACTCGCCCAGTGTTATGGAAATCCAGGCAGTTTGCAGCAGGGAGAAGGATACACTCTGGGACGAAACCAAACGGTTTGTCAACCCAGCCAAAATTTACGTCGATCTTTCCGACAAGCTTTACGAAATGAAAAAACAACTGCTAAACCAGATGGCCAGCGTATAACCCAAGAACCCTTTGCCAATCCCCCTGCGGCGCTTTTCTTTGCCGCAGGCTTTTGGGGCTTTTTAGCCCCTCATCTTTCACTTTCTTTTCTCATCCGCATAAGAATTTTCCTCTCCATCCGCGACACCTGTACCTGGCTCACACCCAAAACCGCAGCCACCTGCACCTGTGTCATTTCCTTAAAATACCGCAGCTCAATCAATTCCTTCTCCTTTTCATCCAACCCCCTCAAAAGCTGCTCTAACAGCAAATGGTTTAAAAGCTCTTCTGTCTTTGGCGTCCCGCCCCCGCAAACCTGATCCACCAGATAGATTTCACTGTCATCCGACTGGTACACCGGCTGGTAAATTGATGCGACTTCCTCGTTTGCCCCAATTGCCTCCACAATATCCTCCACACAAAGCCCGATTTCCTCTGATATTTCCTGAAGCGTAGCATCCCGCCCATATTTCTGTGACAATGTATCCGACGCTTTTTTTACCTTCCATCCGTTCTCCTTCAAAGAACGGGATACCTTCATCATGCTGCTGTCCCGTAAAAAGCGCTTAATCTCCCCCATAATCATCGGAACCGCATATGTAGAAAATTTTACATCATAAGCCGTTTCAAATTTATCAATTGCCTTCATTAACCCAATACAGCCTATCTGGAACAATTCCTCCCGTTCGTGTCCACGGTGTTCAAACCTCCTAACAATGCTCCACACCAGGCCCATATTATCTGAAACCAGCTTGTCCCTCGCTTCTTTATCCCCTGCGTGTGCCTGCTTAATAAGAGCTATCACCGCATCCATCCTGGTTCTCTTCTTCCTTCTGCCCAATTTTCTTTGTCATTGTCACTTTTGTCCCTGCGCCTGGTTTTGATTCGACCTGTATGTCGTCCATAAACGCTTCCATAAACGCAAACCCCATACCAGAACGTTCTAGCTCTGGCTTTGTCGTATAAAAAGGTTCCATCGCCTGCCGGACATCTGCCATGCCCACCCCCTTGTCTTCTATGCTGACATATACCATGTCCCCTTCTAAGATACAGGTTAAATACACCTTTCCGCCCTGCTCCTCATAGCCATGGATAATCGCATTCGTGACAGCTTCCGATACTGCCGTTTTTACATCCGCAACCTCGTCCAGCGTAGGATCCAGCTGGGTTACAAAAGCTGCTGCCGCCACGCGTGCAAATCCTTCGTTCACTGATTTTGCATCAAATTCAATCCGCATTTCATTTCTCATCCCTGTTTCCCCCATCCTGATCCGCACATTGCCCTTTTGACGCGCTTGCCACCCGGATCATTTTATGCAGGCCAGATACGACAAAAATTTTCTGCAGCCGCTCGTTTAAATGCTCCGCCGACACCTCCCCGCCGCTGTACCCCATATTCTTACACCTGCCAATCAATACGCCAATACCGGAGCTGTCCATAAATTCCGTCCTCTTAAAATCAAACACTAGCCTGCGTATATGATAAGCCCCGATCAAAAGGTCAGCTTCCCTACGGAGCTGCTCCGCACAGTGGTGATCCACTTCCCTTGGCATAGAAATCCGCATACACCCGTCCTTTAACTGATATTTGCAATCCATATAATCCTTCCTTTCTGAATAAAAAAGACGTTAAGGCCCTTCCTTTCAGGCTTAACGTCTTTCGTAAATCTATTCTATTTTTATTGCTCGCCTTCTGGCTGACCATTGTCCTGCTGCCCGTCACCCTGCTGGCTCTGCTGCTGACCATCCTGCTGCTGCCCGTCGCCCTGCTGGCTCTGCTGCTGACCATCCTGCTGCCCCTGCCCATTATCCTGCGGGCTTTGGTTCCCATCCTGCTGCCCCTGGCTGCCGCCATTGGCGTCTACATAGCTTTGCGCAACACGCGCACGCTCTGTACCTGGATATTTCTCCAAAACCTTCTGATAATAAATCAACGCATCTGGCATATTGTTGTTTCTGCGGTGGGACTGCGCCAGATAGTAAATGGCATTCCCGTTCTGGTATGCCTCATCCCGCTCCACTACCTTTGCCAGCTTTTCCGCAGCCGACTGATAATCCCCCTTAGAATACGCATTGTAGCCCTCCTGATACATAACCGCCAGGTACTTTTCATTTACCTTTGCACTTACGTCATGAAAAGCCGGCGTTATATTTTCCCCGATATCTTCCGGCTTTACCCTGCCAAGCGCTTCGCCTGCCGCATCCATATCCTCCGCAAGATACGACGCATAGGCGCTAATCAGGGCCTCATACGAGCCGAATTTAGACTCTACTGCCTGGGAAGCGTCCTTTGCTTCTTTCACCTGGTTGGTCAAATCATTTACCTGGCTTTCTAAAGCCGAAATGGACTGATCCTTCTTGCTGATCGTTTCATTGGCCGCCTTGATGCCTTCATTTTCCTCGCTTTTGGACTGCTGGCGGATATTCGGCAAAAGCAGAAACATAGTAATTGCAATTCCAAGCGCAACGCCAATTACAATATTTAAAATAGTCTGCCAGGCGGAATTATCTTTAAACTGCGCAGGCATGATAACTGTGTCATTGCCACTCTGGAAGGAGATCAGATCATCCTTTTTGGCTTTTTTTGACCCGGATTCTTTTAGCTTGTTTTTGATTTCCTTCTGGTAACGCAATGTCGTTGTATTATTCTCATCGATCTTTGCGGCATAGCGCAATGCCTTATTGGCCTGGTCGTATTTGCCATCTTCCATATATAAAAGCGCCAAAAGCTGATGCCCCTTTACCAGCTTGGGGTTTAGGGAAAGCACTTTTTTAAGCTGGATAATCGCCAAATCCCGGCTGTCCTGCCTGCAGTAAATCAACGCCTGGTTATATTTTTTAATCGTCTGGTTTATCGTATCCAGCCTGGATGGGTTATTTTGTATTTCATTTAAATACTGGCCTGCCACATTGCCCTGGCCCTGGTAGTTTTTGCTTATTACCCATTCACTTAAGGCCGCTACCGTTTCACCCATCTCATAATATACCAGCCCCAGCAGGTTCCGGGCATCAATGTTCATTTTGTTGAGCTTAAGGCTTTTTTTCAAGCTCTCAACCGCCCCGGAAAGATCGCGCACATTTGCCTGATCAAGCCCAATGTTGTAGAGCCCATTGGATGCCATCAATATTTTCCTGTAAACCCTGACATCAGCGCCGCATTGACGGCAGCGGGAATCTGCCGCCAGCTGCGCCCCACAATTATAACATTCCATATTTCACCTCTTTGTACATGCCCTAACTATGCTTTTGCTTCATCATCTCCAGCAAAATATCTGTCATATCGGTTAAATCCCGGTTATAAATTGCATCCTCGGCCTCTTCCACTTCTAAACTCGGCTGGAATTTTTTCAGTTCCTCTTCAAAATCGATCATATCGCCTGCACCTCCTGGTTTGTACTTACTTTTTACCACATTTGGCAGTAAATTCCTATACCATTATAATATAGTCGTCCTAATATGCAAGCGAAAAAATATTAAGTTTTTATAATCTCGCCGCAAAATGCTACACAAATCCGCACAAAACGGCGATATTGTACGGCGGACGCCTACTCCATGCCGCTAAGCTGTGCCTGTACCTTTTGCATCATCTGTTCATATTTCGCCAGCTTATCCTTCTCCTCCTGTACCTTTGACTCTGGCGCTTTGCTCAAAAACCGTTCATTGCCAAGCATCCCCTTTGAACGCGCCAGCTCCTTTTCAAGGCGTTGTACCTCTTTTTGCAGGCGTTCCTTCTCTTTTGCCCGGTCAACCAGCTCTTCCAAAGGAATATACACAACTGCATCCATAATCACTACCGATACCGCATCCTCTGCAATGCCCGCCGTATCCGCCTGTACGAAAACGGATCCTGCCCCCATCAGCCCTGCATACATCTCCTTTTCGGCTTCAAAAATCCTGCGGACCCCTTCTTTTTCCGAAACGATATACACGGCGGCTTTTTTAGATGGCGGCACATCCATTTCGGAACGCCTGTTGCGAACGCCTTTTACCAGTTCCTTACAGCGTTCTACCATGGCCTCCTCTTGCGAATAGTCCCGGCCTGTAGAATATGCCGGCCACTCTGCCAGCATAATAGTTTCCTCTTGCGGGCAAAGCGTACAAAAGATCTCTTCCGTAATAAACGGCATAAACGGATGCAGCATTTTAAGCGCCTGCGTAAGCGTTTCCTTCAATGTCCAAAGGGCCGTATCCGCAGAAACAGGATCGTTTTTGCGGTTATAGATGCGGCGTTTCGCCATCTCAATATACCAGTCGCAAAACTCATCCCAGATAAAATCATAAACTTTCTGGACTGCAATCCCAAGCTCAAATTTGTCCATGTTTTCCGTCATCTCTTTCGCCAGGCGGTTTACTTTAGACAAAATCCACTTATCTTCGGTATATAAATCTTCTTTTGATGGAACGGCAAGTGCGGTATCGCCAATATTCATCATAATAAAACGGGAGGCGTTCCATACCTTATTGGCAAAATTGCGGGAAGCTTCTACCCGCTCCCAGTAAAAACGCATATCGTTACCCGGAGCATTGCCCGTTACTAAAGTCAGGCGAAGCGCATCTGCGCCATATTTATCAATCACATCCAGCGGATCGATACCGTTGCCTAAAGATTTGCTCATCTTTCGGCCCTGCGAGTCACGGATTAAGCCATGGAACAGTACCGTATGGAACGGCGCTTTCCCCATCTGCTGATAGCCGGAGAAAATCATACGGATCACCCAAAAGAAGATTATATCATATCCCGTTACCAGCACGTCATTCGGATAAAAATAATCCAAATCCCCAGTTTCTTTTGGCCAGCCTAAAGTTGAAAATGGCCATAGTGCAGAAGAAAACCATGTATCCAGCGTATCTTCGTCCTGCCTTAAATGGCTGCAGCCGCATTTGGGGCATTGCTGCGGCTTTGTTTTGGAAACCGTCATTTCTCCGCATTCCTGGCAATAATAAGCCGGAATACGGTGCCCCCACCAAAGCTGTCTGGAAATGCACCAGTCACGGATATTGTCTGTCCAGTTAAAATAAGTCTTTTCCATGCGCTTGGGCAATAGGCGGATTTCACCGTTTTTTACGCCTTCTACAGCAGGCTTTATCAATTCGTCCATCTTGACAAACCACTGCTGCTTAACCATCGGTTCAACCGTTGTGCCGCACCTGTCGTGTGTCCCTACGTTATGGGAATGAGGCTCTACTTTTACCAGGAGCCCTTGTTCTTCTAATCCTTTCACAAGGGCCTTCCTGCATTCGTAACGATCCATCCCCGCGAATTTGCCGGCGTATGCGTTCATGGTCGCATCGTCGTTTATCACTACCACTTCCTCTAGCCCGTGGCGTTTCCCTACTTCAAAGTCATTGGGGTCATGGGCCGGCGTAATTTTTACACAGCCTGTCCCAAATTCCTTATCTACATATGAATCTGCAATCACTGGAATTTCACGATCCGTAAACGGAAGCTTTAACGTCTTTCCAATAATATCCTGATAACGTCCGTCTTCTGGATTTACCGCCACCGCCGTATCGCCAAACATCGTCTCTGGCCTGGTTGTCGCAATCTGCACAAACCTGCCCTCTTCTCCCACAACCGGATAATTGATATGCCAGAAAAAGCCGTCCTGCTCCTCATGCTCCACCTCTGCATCTGAAATCGAAGTCTGGCACACAGGGCACCAGTTGACAATCCTGGAGCCTTTATAAATATAGCCTTCCTCATACAGTTTTACAAATACTTCCAAAACTGCATCCGAACACCCTTCATCCATCGTAAAGCGTTCCCTGTCCCAGTCTGCCGATGATCCCATTTTTTTGAGCTGCTTAATAATCCTGCCGCCATATTCTTTGCGCCAGTCCCAGCATTTTTCCAAAAAGCCTTCCCGGCCCAGCTCGTCTTTGTCAATGCCCTTTTCTTTTAAAGATTCAATTACCTTTACCTCAGTCGCAATCGCCGCATGATCCGTACCTGGCTGCCAGAGTGCGTTGTAACCCTGCATCCGCTTATAGCGGATCAAAATATCCTGCATTGTATTGTCAAGCGCATGCCCCATATGCAGCTGCCCGGTAATATTGGGCGGCGGCATGACAATGGTAAACGGTTTTTTGGAATTGTCTGGTTTTGCATGGAAATATCCGTTTTCTTCCCATTTGCGATATAAACGCCCTTCTATCCCTTTGGGATCGTATGTCTTTGCTAATTCTTTGCTCATCTTCATTCTCCTTATAAAAAACCCCTGGAAGCATACGCTTCCAAGGGCAGGCTTATACAACACCCAGTTTCTTTTGCCTGGTTTTTATTCTTCTTCCTCAGTGTCCTTCTGGACGACCGCCGCCACGGCGCTAGTCACTGCAGAAACAACTGTGACAACAGCTACAACAACCACAAATAAAACAATCATAATTAAAAAAATCAGTAACCCACTTTCTGTCATACTCTCTACTTCCTTTTCTTTAATTTATAAAGCGCTTGTATTATAACATACATCCTGTCGTTTGTGAACAGGATTTTAGGGTTTTTGGAAGGAAAAGGCATTCCTAATAGCTCTTCATTGCATTAATCAGGCGTTTCAGCTTTGACGCATAATCCGGATCTGTTGCCCAATTTCCGCCTCCAAGGTCTTCCACATATTTCGCTGTCCCCCGCCTTGACGCAAGGTACACAAACCTGGGATCTACGCATTCCTGGTTTAGGGGCTCTTTGGAAGCATACCCCTTTAAATGCTGCACCTGTGCGCGGATACCAGTCCTGACATCCGGGAAAGTTGCGCCTGCCGCCCCGTCGTCGGTAGCGCCTAAGCCAGAAAAATTACACTGTGTTGCACTAACCTGGCCATAAAACTGTAAATAGCCGGTTTCCAGGCAGATCTGGGCAAAAATAACCTCTGCTTTTACACCTTCCCCTTCACTTTCTTCTAATACAATTTCGCAAAATTTTTCGATATTTTTTGCGCCCTTATCCTTATAAATACCGGATGGGTAGGACTTGCCTGAAGCATAGTATAAAGCTGCCATCTGGTCTGCCGTTACACTCGTCTCCCCCATAATCTGATAAAGCATAGAAGCGCTTTTGACCTCGGATTTGCTACCGCTGCCTGCGCTAATAACGCCCTTTTCCTCTGAGTACGCCTGTACGCGGTAATAATAAGTCTTTCCAGAAACTACATTCTTGTCTGTATAAGTCTGGATAGATGAGGCCTTCCCTGGTACAATAGCAATTTTTTTATAGGAACCATTCTTAGAGGAAGCCCGAAATATCCTGTATTTTGTCGCTCCTGCCACCTTGCCCCATTTTAACAGTAAATGCTCCTGGGCTGTTAGCTTCACAGACGCTATTTTCACCTGCTTTAAGGCACGGAAGGACGCCGTTTTAGAATAGCCGCTGCTAATCCTCGCGCCGTTTAAGTTGCCAATGGCGCTGATTTTGTAGTAATATTTTTTGCCGCTTTTAACGGACTTGTCAACATATTTGCGTATACTGCCTTTTACAGTGGCAATTTTTTTGAATTTGCCTTTTGACTGTACGCTCCGGTAAATCTCATAGGCCTGGGCATTGCTCACCTTCCGCCAGGTAATCTGCATTTTCTCGGAAGAAAGGGACGCAATGGATGTAATAGCCGTTTTAGCAATGGTACGCCCGCGCACAGGGGCAGAAAACGAACCGGTACCCATATGGTTCTGGTTGGTAGGGCGTATCTTATAGTAGTACGCTTTACCCGGTACGACATTTTCATCGGTAAAACTACAGCTCGCCTTGCCGGACACCCTGCCAATTTCTTCATAGCCTCCATGCTCGTTGACCGAACGGAAAATCTGGTAGCCTGTGCTGCCTGTAGAGGTCTCCCAGATAATCTGCATTGCGGTTGGCTTTTTGACAGCCACTTTTTTAATCGCGGCTTTCTTAGGCGTTTTTACCGTAACAGTACTTTCTGTTTGAAACATTTCTTTGCCGTTTTCCCGGCTAATTGCAACGATTTTATAAGCATATGTAACACCGGGGCTGATACCTGTATCCCGATAGGCGACAGAAACAACCTCCTTAATCCTTTTAAACCCGCTGTCCGCAGGCCCTTTCCGGTAAATGGCATAGCTGCCTGCCTCATCCACAATGCCCCAATTTAATTCAATTTTAGTGCTTGAAACCGCCGTAGCGGTAGCCGAAAGCGATCCGGCAGCAAAAACGCTCTCTGGTATGCACGCTATTAAAAACAGCACGCATAAATGCATATATATTTTTTTCCATACTTTTCTCATTGTCTTCTCCTGTTTTACAGCTTTTACTTTAACGGAACCACCCCGGATACCGCTGGAGACGGCTCCCCATATACGGGGTTTCCGCCATATGTGCCCACCAGGGCAACTTTATAATAATAGGTTATGCCCTTTTCCACTGCAGTATCTGTATAATTTACGGTATTCGGGCCGGCTACTGTTGCCAAAAGGGTATATGGGCCGCTTAATACAGTGCTCCGGTATATCTGATAACCCTGTACATCCCCTACCGGATTCCAGGCAATGCTAAGCTTTCCCTGCGGATTGACTGTTACAGCCGTAATACTAGCCGTCCCTATGGGATAACCGTCCACTTCATTGCTCATACCGCTTTTGTCAGTAGTTTTGTAGCTTTTTACAGTTGCTTCGATTTTGTAGAAATACTGCGTCCCCATCCGCAGGCCCGTGTCAATATAGCTGACGTTTGTGCCTGCTGCGGTTGCGATTTTCTGGTAATTTCCACCGGATGCCTCGGATCGGTAAATATCATAGCCAGTGGCGCCGTCAACCGGGTTCCAAAATACCTGTATACTGTTTGAGGAATTGCCGATTGCAGCTGTCAGCTCAGGCGCCTTTGGGATCCATGCGTTGCGGATCGTAGAATAAGAGCCATAACCGACTATGCCGTTTACCTTTTTCCTGGTCCTGATTTTGTAATAGTAGCGTACGCCCGGCGTCAGCTTAGTCGCTTTATAGGACGTTTTCTTTGAAGAAACCTTAGCCAGCTTTTTATATTTGCCGTTCTTTGAAGTGCTCTGATAAACCACGTATCCGTCCACACCACTTGCCTTTTTCCACTTAATGGTCTGGCTGGTTGATGAATTCGTGGTAATTCCCGTAATCGACGTCTTCTTAATGGTCTTGGCTGATGCCGTATTGCCAAACCCACTAACACCTTTTACATTGTTATTATAATTATACGCCTGAACTTTGTAATAATAAGTGGTATTTGCTTTCACGCCAACGTCGTCAAAGCGGTTAACTGTACCGCCTTTCACTGTCCCGACTTTTTTATATTTGCCCTTTGCAGAATCGGCGCGTTTAATAATGTATCCGGCCGCTTTATCATCTGTTTTCCAGGAAACGCGCAGCGTATCCGTTGCCTGAGATTTTACAGCTATGCCCGTCGGTATCTTCGCTGTCCGGCCCGATACAATTTCACTGTACTCACTGTATACAGCCGTACCGTCCACCTGCCCGATAGAGCGGATTTTATAGTGGTACAGCTTCCCGGCTTTTACGTTTTTATCTATGTAATTGACACGGTTGATCCCTGCTACAGTTGCAATTTTCTTGTAGGTGCCCTTTTTCTTGGTTGCACGGTACAATTCATAATTGGACGCATTGTTAACGGTCGCCCAGCTGATTTCAAGCGTCTTGCTGTTTTTCGATTTAACAGAGGTAATCACCGGGCTTTCCATCGTTGTACCGGAAGCGACGGTGCTGTACTTACTGTATTTGATACTGGTTCCGGATTTGGTAAAGGTACGGATCTTATAGTAATACGTCGTCCCGGGGACAAGCCCTGTATCCCGCCAGCTTGTTGTGGCAGCGGAAGTGATTTTGGCCACCTCTTCAAATCCGTCCCCGCTTGTCTGGCTGCGGTAAATGCAGTATCCGCTTACACCGACAACAGGGGTCCACGTCAGATCCATAGTTGTACCGCTCTTGGACTGAATGCTGTTAAACCCAAGCCCTTTATTCAATCCAAAATACTCGGCAATCCCAGTAGCGTCTGCTATCCCAAGCTTTTTAAGCTGTGCATCCGTACTCAGGTATTTTTGGGCGTCCGAAGCATTAGAAATAAACGCGTGTTCTACAATTAACCCTGGAATCCCATTTTCCTTACAGCGTTTGATCACGCCGTAATAATCCGCCAGGCTGCCGTCTGGGTATTTTGTGCCGTTTTCTGAGTTGCGGATATGGATACCGCCGTTGGCAAGCCCCAGCTCCGTTAGCTTGGATAGAATCACATTGGCAAGCGCCTGCCCCGTTGCCCCGCAGTTGGCATTGTAATTGGCATTTGGGTAATAAACGTTCGCACCATAGGGTACGGAGCTGGTGTTGGAGTTGTTGTGCAGGCTTACGAACACATCCGCCTTTTTGTTGATTGCCACCTGTGCTCGGTCTGCTAAAGAAAGGTAGGTATCGTCATTTCTGGTCATATATACGATGACGCCTGCATATTCCTCCAACTCTGCCTTGCAGTACTGTGCAATTTTCAGATTAACTGTCTTCTCCACAATACCATTTGCCATAGCGCCTGGGTCAGAACCGCCGTGCCCTGCATCCAGTACTACTACAAGGCTCTTCATGCCAGTCGCATCGACGCCTGCCCCTTTCCTCATGTCCGCCATGCCAGCGCCATCCTGCCCGCATCCGGCATCCTCTAGCGCATCGGTAAGGGTTTCCCCGGCAACAGGCTTTCCTTCCCCGTCCAGCGCCACGATATTCACTTCGGCTTCTGCTGCCAGCGCTTCCATTTCCTCGTCTGTCAAAAGTACGTCGTCTGGATTTGTCTCGGCTATCTGATCCACTCCGTAGGATGCATCGATCCCCATTTCTGCAAAAGTGGCTACGGCTTCTTTGCCGTCTGCCATATAGGAGATTCCCTCCAGCCGGTATTCCCCCTGCCCATCCTGGTTTTTGTATTCTATCTCAAACACAGCAAACCCTTCCAGAATCTGGGTAGCCTCTGTTTCAAATACCTGCCCGGTTTCTATGTTCTGGTAAGACAGGGCCGCAGATTCAATTACAGTATCCGCATCCCCAATCCCTATCATAATCCTCTGCGTCCCCGGTGCTTCTACCATCGGTTCCTGCACGTAAACATTATTTACAAGTGCCATTTCTTCTGTAACGCCTGCCTCAACTGCTGCTTGTGCCCTGGTATCTGTATAGCCTAATCCAATGATCATAAAGCATACCATAAGCCATGCTGTCCATCTTTTCATTATTTTCATTTAAAATCCTTTCCTTACTGTATCATCTGGTTCATGTTTCCTAACAATCCGGTATATTTTTGCGGATTATTGTCCCTGTTTTACCTGCCATGGCTTCCCCTGGCTTGTCAAGCCGGGTAATAAGCACCTCCCTGACTGCCGAATCCCCTATAAAACCAACTGCCGCCTGAATCTTAGGCAGCATCGTCCCTTCTTCAAACTGCCCATCCTGCATATAGGATACTGCGTCGGCAACCGATAAAACATCCAGCGGCTTTTCCTGCGCTGTATTGTAATGCAGGCAGACCTTGTCCTCGCCCGTTAAAATCACAAGCATATCCGCGTCTAAAAGCTCTGCCAGCTTACCAGCTGCAAGATCTTTTTCAACCACAGCGCTTGCGCCCTTTAGCTTGTTCGCCTGCACCAGCACGGGAATCCCCCCGCCGCCGCATGCAATCACCACCTGATCCGCATCGCTTAACACACGGATAGCGTCAATCTCCACAATATCCATTGGCTTGGGCGCCGCTACAATCCTGCGGTAGCCCCCTCCCCCTTTGGTAACATGGTTGCCCTTCTGTTCTTCCGCCTCAGCTTCCTGTGCTGTCATTACGCGCCCAATTACCTTTGACGGATGATAAAATGCCTCATCATATGGATCAACGCAAACCTGTGTCAAAACCGTCGATACCGTCTTGTAGATGCCCCGGCCAAACAGCTCGGTCCGGATTTCGTTCTGTAAATCATAGCCAATATACCCCTGGCTCATTGCAGAACAGACTGACATCGGTGTCGCGGTGTATTCCGGATGCAGCTTGCAAAATTCAGACATTGCGGTGTGGATCATACCCACCTGCGGCCCGTTGCTGTGCGAAATCACAACCTGGCAGCCCGCTTCAATTAAATCCGCTACGGCCTTTGCTGTTTTTTTGGCCGCCACCTTCTGATCCGGCAATGTCGTCCCTAAGGCTTCGTGCCCTAAGGCAATCACAACCCTTTTTTTCCTCATTAGAACCCTCCTGTTGGAAAAGCCTTAAAAAACGATTTTATTGTAACACAAATCCGGCCATTCTACAATAGCAGCAGAATGGGTTATGCCCAAAAAGTATTAAGATTATTTTAATTTACCGCCTTTTTCTCCACTGTAGCAGCCACCCCCCTATCCCAAGCACTGCAATCCATATCCCCATCCTGCCTATAATAAAATCAGATGTTTTTGCCCCTTTTGCCCGCAGAGGCTGCACCCCTTGCTTATCTTCTGGCGCCCCTACTTCCTCCACTGCCCGGACCGAATCCTCTTTTGCACCTGCATTCACCCGATTTGTCTCCTCTTTTGCGGATCCAGAAACCTGGATATGGCAAAGTGCGCAGATACTTTCGTCTGATTTAAGCCATGCGCGCACAATAGCTTCTCCTTTTTTGACGGCTTCTACCGCGCCGGATTCATCTACACTGGCCGCCCTGCCTGACGACTCCCATAGAATTTCCTCCGGATATGCCCCCTTGGGCAATAGCTCTGCCGTTAGCAGCGCCCTTTCCCCTTCTTCCAGCTCCAAAAAAGATTCGCTTAGCACAATCTGCTTTGCCCGCTGCAAGACATGTACTTTACAGCTTACTGTAAGCCCGCTCCCATCCGATGTACGCCCGGTAATGACCGCCGTACCGCCCGACACAGGAGAAAGCGCGCCTGTTTCACTTACCGATACTACAGATGCGTCCGATGTTTCCCAGGTGAGCCTTTGGCTTGCTGCCGCCGGGAATACGGATGCCTGCATGGTATATACTTCATCGCTCCAGAGGTTTAAGAAATAATTTCCTTCAATATCCTGCCCTACGCCCTGTAATATAATATTTTCCGCCTGCACAAGCTCGCCTGCGTCCGTAAATGCCTTAACCCGCGCTGTAATCCCGTATTTTGCCAGATCCTCCCATTCCCCGTCCAAAATCCTAAAACTCTGCCCTTCTTGCGTTTCATTTGTAAAGGCAATCCAGTTCCCATTCTGGTACGACTTGTCCACAAAAAAATTAACCTGCCCGCCGCTTTCTTTTTCCAGCTGGATAACAACTGAAAATGTTTCGCCCTCCTCAAGCAAAACCGGGGTATCAAGCGGGATGGTATAATACCCGGCATAGCTGGTGCCCCCCGTTACAGGTTCCAGCAATGCCGCCGTGCCCGAAGCAGGATCCTGCCGATCTGAAAGATTTTTATAGACCTGGATCCGGTAAGATACGGCGGTATCTAAAAGCGCAAAGGAAACCGCCCGCAGCGTTTGTGTATGTACTTTCCCCTGTCCCTTTACCGTAAATATATTGGCAATGCAGCCCCCGCTGTCCACTTTAGTCAGCGGGCTGTCCGGGTTAGTTGCGTTAAACGCCCCTGCCGAGCCGTCGTACTGGTAATTATAGTCATAATTGTCCGCCGGCTCAAAGTCAAACACATACGCCCTGGCGCGGTTAACGCTGGTATTGCCGGAATTGACGGAACTGTCCTCATATGACAGGTAAAAATAGCCCCCGTCCCCCCAACTTGCCCCATAGCTGTTTTTGGCAATCCAGGCGCCATCCTCCTTGGGGCGGTATTCTGCGGCAAACTTTTCTTTGGGGAAATTATCATCCCAGCCGACTACCGTAACTGAATGGTTATTTGGCTGGCTGCTGTCCAGCGGAAAATAATAGGCAAAGGTATCCCCGTTATAATATCTGTTTCCCCAGTAAAGGTTAATCGCAGCCGCCCCATACTTTAAAATCATCTGTTTTATCACGTTAACGGAATCCACATCTTTAAAATTAATCCAATAAGCATTCTGCAGATGGGCTACATCAGCATACGCCAGCCCTTCGTCGTACACTGTATCTGGAGACAGGCCTTCAAACGGGGCTGCTTCCTCCTGCGCCGCCCCAATCCAGTTTGCCAAGGCGAATGTGGAAAAAATCGTATTCGATCCGACCGCCATAAAATCCAATGCAGAAATATTATAATTGCCATCACCTTTTGTGTTCCCCAGTGGATCCGGGACTGGATGGTAAAAGAAGTATGTAAGCTGCGCTTCTGACAGATCTAGGGACGCAGCGTCATAAAGCCCTTTATAGACCAAAGATTCCTCCCCGGCAGCAAGTGACGAAAACGCCCAGCAGGTATTTGCGCGCTGTGAGCGCACTGGGGTTACTTTTGACAGCTGCCTTGGATCATATCTGCTTTGGGGCAGATCTGGCTGATAGGACGCTAAAGCGGAATCTTTTCTCAACAGGCGGTAAAATTCTTTCGTCTTGGAAACAGGGGGATCACCCCTTAACGCTTCGATCTCCTGCGATATCTCCGGTATTTCGTATGCTTCCTCCTGCTGCGCAGGTACTGCACACGGCAGAAAAAGGCATATGGCAAATACCAGGGCAAATATGTACGGTTTCATGTTACACCACTTTCTTTTACATAATTGTAGTTATTATATTATATTAAGATTAAAAAATAAAGAAAGAGAAAGAAGAACCTTATGCCAGATTATCCAGAATTGCCCATAAAGGAAAGGGGGATGGAAACCCACCCCCCTTTGCCTGGCAAAAGCTACCGCTTCGCCCCCAGTACGATCTCTAAGACCTGCTCTACATACTCCCCGTTTTGCGCCCTCTGAATCGTCACCTCCACCGTAGATCCCGCTTCAAGATATTTCATAAGCTCTTCCATCTCTTGCGAAGATTTAATATTCCTTCCGTCAAAACGGGTTATAATATCGCCCTGCATCAGCCCAGCATTTGCCGCGCCGCTGCCTTCTACCACCTGCGCTACAAATACGCCTGCCGGCATCTGGTACATATCCGATACGCTTTGTGTTACATCTACGCCGGATATCCCTAGATAAGCCGTCTTCCTGCCCGTTACAACCTCCCTGGTGATTAACTGGCGTATAATCGGAATGGCTGATTCTGCGGGAATGGCGTATCCCATGCCTTCTACGCTTGTTTCGGAGTATTTAACTGAATTAATCCCAATTACTTCGCCGCTTGCATTTAAAAGCGCCCCCCCGCTGTTTCCTGGGTTTATTGCAGCGTCGGTCTGCAGCAGCTCGTTGGTCACTGTGCTGCCGTCTGTTTCATTTGTTACGGTCACTTCCCTGTCTATCGCACTGATTACGCCTGTTGTTACTGATTGCCCGTACCCCAACGCATTCCCAATGGCAATTGCCATCTGCCCAGTGGACAAAATCTCGGAATCCCCAAACGTCGCCGTACGGATATTCTGCCTGGTATCCTCCTCAATGTCTGCCAGGGCGACACTGACAACCGCTAAGTCACTGCTTGCGTCCGCCCCCTTTACATGGGCGCCGACGGATTTGCCGTCATCAAATAAAACTGTTAGAGACTGCGCCCCTTCTATTACATGGTTATTGGTCGCAATATAAAGATTCTCCTCATCCTGGCTGACGATAATACCAGAACCACAGCCCTCTTCGTTTCTATATTCCGGCATCCGCCCAAAGAAAAAATCTGGTATCTGGGTTTGGGCAATTGTAGTGATGGATACAATAGACGGCATCACTTCATCGACAATCCCGGATACATCTGTTACCGCGCCGCCCGACTCCTGGCTGCCTGCGCCTGCCGGACGGCTGGAAATACGGTCTATTGCCTCAGTACCCTCCGAAACATTTAGATCCCCTCCGGAAAGGGTTTCCTCTGCGTTCCCCCCGGATGTATTTTTTCCAGTTACCCCGGCAAAAAAATGATTCGTCCCCGCAAAAGATGTTGCCGCTACCACGCCAAACGTAAGGCCCAATGCCGCACACTTCATTATTTTTGAAAATAGCCCGCCGCCTTGTTTGGCAGGCTCTTTCGGTTCCTCATAAGCCCGGTAGAAACCGTCCTCCCCCTCAGATGGAACATTATCCTGTGATCCGTAAGAATAATAATCAACCTGCCCTGTTTCCCCATCCTGATATCCGTTTTCATTTTGATATCCTTCCATAATATCGTACTTCCTTTCTGTTTCTATCGTTTCATTTGTTGTTTTCTGCTGCAAGTTTACCCCGAATTTGTGTTGCTTTTGTGAAAATGGCGTGCAAAAAAGGTGAAAGATCTTTGCAGACCTTTCACCCTTCTATATAAAATACTATTCGTCTTCCTCTGGAACATACTCAGGGTCAGAGCTGGTATTGTCGTCCCCTGTCAGCGGGTTGTCAAACCTACTGGTTGCTTCCGTCGTACACCCTGTATAATTTACAATATAATCGCTGATTTCATTAACTGCGGCAGAAACTGTATTTTCCTCGTTAAACAGGTATTCATGCAGCTCCTCCACATTGGTCTTTAAATCAGTTGGCACCACCAGATCCCCTTTGGAGCCGTAAACTCCGGTACACAGCTCAAACGGCCAGCCGTGGGAATCTTCTACTTCATAATCCATCAGGCTGCTTGCCAGCTCAATCAGCCCTCCCGAGGTATAGCTTGTGGAAACCTCGTCAAACATCTTGTCGATTAAACTTGTCAGTGTCCCAATGCCTACGCTTTTGGTTTTTTCAAACATCTTCATAAGCACTTCCCTCTGGCGTTCAGTACGTTTAAAATCAAGCCCTGTCGTATACCGGATACGGCAGTAAGCAAGCGTCTGTACCCCGTCTAAGGTATATGTGCCGCCCCCTTCAATCCTGCTGGAGCTGCGTTCTGCAACCTGGTTGATCTCATCAATATAATTATCATTCATAATCTGCGCTTCCTGATCGGTCAGCGTAACCTCTACGCCGTCAATCAAATCCACGGCGTCCACAAGGGCACGGAAATCCACAGAGATATAATTGGTAATATCTAAGTTTAAATTCCGGTTCAGCGCGGCAACTGCGCCCCGCGCGCCTCCAGTGGCATATGCGGAATTAATCTTATTATATGCGCCCTCTTTTGTAGATAAAAACGTATCACGGTAAATGGATAACAGTTTTACTTTCTTGGTATCGTTATTAATACTTGCTATCATAATACAATCGCTGTTGCCGCCGTCGTATTTACCGTTCTGGCGGTTGTCCAGCCCAAAAATGGCGATATTGGTATACCCCTTTAATACTTCTGCCGTTTCGGAATCTAAGTCAATATCTGCATCTTTTTCTTCAATCTTGCCAGTGCTGTCTACCTTATCTACTTTAGAATATACATACAGCCCTGCTAATAATGCGCCTAAAATAACCAGCTCCACTGCGAATAAAATTACCCTGTTTTTCTTTTTTCTCTTTTTGCTCATCTCATCTTTACCCCGTCTTCTCAGGCTGTCCCTTCTTTTGAAGTATTATTTTACCAAAAAATACTATATAACTTTTTTCCTTTTATGTCAATCATTACAAATAAGAAAAGAATTGTACAATTTTCACAAAAATCCTTAATATTTCTGTAATATTTTTCGACTGAAAACTGCCCAAAGCAGCACCATGCGTTTTTTAACCATCTGCACAGGCGTCCCATGTGAAAAGTCAGAAACATTTGCCCCATGCCTGCGGTAATACAACAGCTTCTCCTCAATAAACCTGCTTTTTCCGCCGCACAAATCATTCAGCATCCCAATCCACTGGTCATGCATTTCAATTTTATCCGGGATAGGCAGAGCCGTTTTAAGAAGCCTCCTGTCAAATGCCATACAGCAGCCCATATACCGGTTTTTCAGCAAATTGCAAAAAAAACCCGGCTTTGAGCCCCTATAGGCAAAAAAAGAGGGCATCAGCGTGTTTTTCAGGGAAGCGTCCATCACGCGGGCATCGTGGCAGACAAGCCTGCAGCCGTCTTTTCCAAGATAGCGCATTACACGCTCCACCTTGCCCTCCGCCCACACATCATCCTGATCCGCCAAAAAAATATACTTCCCCCGGCACTCCTTTAAGGCATTTGCAATATTCTGCTTAATGCCTTTCCCAGGCCCTTTTAATATGCGCACAGGGATATCCTGCCCCTGATATGCTTTTAAAATAGCAAGCGTATTATCCGACGATCCATCGTCCGATACGACTACCTCGTCCCCTTTTGATAAATTTATCAAAATAGAATCCATCTGCGCCTTAAGGTAACGTTCCCCGTTGTAGGCCGCTACTGCAACCGATATTCTTGTTTTGCCCATTTTACCACCATTTTATATGCCCCGGAACAATTCTTCGTATGCCCCGGCAATTTTTTCGTAGCTATACGCCGTTAAAATCCGTTGTTTTGCCTGGCTGCCAAGGCCTGCCCGTTCCTCTTTAGAATAAGCCGACACCTTTTCTATTAATGCTGCAAGGCTTCCCGAGCGTTTCGTCCAGTAAAGGGCCGCCGTCATTCCAACCTCCCGGTTAAAGCCCACGTCCAAAAGCAGGTTCACATCTGTGCTCCCCAGCGCTTCCAACAGAGACGGGTTTGTGCCTCCGACCTCATGACCATGCAGGTAGGCGCAGGCATTTTCGCGTATTTTTTTCAAAAGCCGTTCGTCATAGACCGTCTGGCAGAACACAATACGCGGATCGACGTCAAAACCGGTCCGCTCTTTTAACCTTTTATAAAATGCATTTTCCTCTACATTGCTGATAATAGCCAGCTTTTTGCCTGTTTTGGCTCGTATAAACTCCAGAAGCATCGTTTCGTAATTATTTTCCGGCACAAACCTGCCGACAATCAGAAAATAATCCCCCGGCGCCAGCCCCCATTTGCGGTACCACGCCAAAAGCCGTTCATCCGTATCAGACAGGCTGCTTGCCCCGACGTCTGCACCATACGCTATAAAGACAGTCTTCGGCTTGTATGCCCGGTAGCAGGTTCTGATATAGCGCTCCATATTCTTAGAGTCGCAAACTAAAAGATCTGCGTGTTTTACCATCAGCCGCTCCGAAAATTTCCAGTATGCCCGGATTGGCTTGCTCCATTTCGCGCGCATCCATTCATGCCCGTCCGGATTGACAAGCAAGGTTGCGCCTAATTTTTTTAACTTTTTTTTGAGGAAGCCTGTAAACGGGCCAATCCGGCATGCCAGTACATAAACCACAGGATTTTTTAAACGGTGTGCCCTGATATACCTAAGGCAGTAAAAAGCAGCTGCCATATCGTACCAGACAGCTTTTGCCGGGCCTATGCCGGGGACCCGGATTACAAAACAATGGGCGCCCTGATATTCAAACTCATCCCTGTTGCCTGCTATACATGCCACATGATAGCGGAGCTTACGGTCTTTTTTATGCCTGGTAAGCTGTTCCACAAACGTTTCAAAACCGCCGTATGCCGCCGGAATCCCTTTACTTCCAATAATAAATATATCCCGCATCTTTTCCCTTATCCTTATGGCTGTTCTCTGAGCGCATATGTGCATCCCGTCTCTAAGCTTAAATTAATGTTGTAGCATGGGTCGGGCTGCGCTAAACGCATGTTCCATTTTTCCCGGAAACGTTTCCTTTCATTCTCCAAATTCAATGTGCCTTTTTTTCCTGCCGCTTTGTCCACCACTGCTGTCACTTCCGGCGTTACTACAGCTGCATACCCGTGCATTGCAATCCTAAAACAAAAATCCGCGTCCCTGTATATCCCGTGCAGCCCTTTTGAAAACCCGCCTGCAAGCTTGTATGCTTCCCGTTTTATCATTGCGCATTCCAAAGACGCCGCACTGGTATTTTGCGGGACAGCCGCATGCAGAAAATACCCCTTATAGGCTGCGGGAATGCCCCCGCAGGACGGGATAAGCCTGCCGTGGCTGTCATAATGATACCCACAGGAAGCCACCCGTTTGCCAGTTGTAATAAGCTTTGCCGCGGCAATGCCGTTTTGCCTCTGCTGGCAAATCGCAAGCAATGCTTCAATAATGCCTTGCGGCTTTACTTTGATATGTTTTCCGATATATAGTATATAATCTCCCTTAACCGCCTGTTCTATGCCCGGATCCCAGATTTGCGCCTGCAAATACTGGATATGAAGCTGGTATCCGGTATCTGTGCCTTTCTGCCCGTAATATTTTTTAATCTGCCCCATCTGGGCTTTATCTGCTGCTACAACAGTAACGGTATAGCTGCCCTGCAGCGCATACGCCACACGGTAAACGCCAAGGTTTTGTGTTACAAACGCCCTTCCTGGCTCTGCGCACCGCTTCAGATGCTCCTCTATCGCACGGCAGCCATTGTCAAACGCGTATTCCTTGTCCCCGCTGTTGCCCGCCGTTGACCCTTCATGAATCCGCCAATGGTACAGTATTTTGGGGACATGGCGCACAATAGCGCCCGAATCTACGCAGCGCAGCACAAAATCATAGTCCTGCGCGCCGTCAAATTCCTTCCGGAACCCCCCTGCCTGCTGCAGCAATTCTTTCGAAAAGAATAAAAAGTGGCAGAAATAATTGTTCCGCCGCAGAAATTCCAAATTAAAATCCGGCTTAAAATGGGGCCTGCTGTGTACAGATCCACTGCTGTCTATTTTATCCTCATCTGAATAAATTAACGCTTTGCCCCGTTCGCCTTCCTGATATGATTCATTTAGGCACGCTACCATCTCATAAAGTGCATTGGGAGGAATTAAATCGTCATGATCCATAAGAGCAATATAGCTGCCCTTAGCCATTTTAAGCCCACTGTTGGTATTTCCAGCAATCCCGCCATTTTTTGTCAGCCGCGTATAACGGATACGCTTATCCTCTGCGCCATACTCCGCTACCGATTGCCCTACCCTGCCAGTTTTGCTGCCGTCAGCTAGGCAAAGCTCCCAGTTCTGGTAGGTCTGCGCACGTACACAGTCCATTAACCCCCACAGGTATTCCCGCGGCGTCTCATACACTGGGACAACAATACTGACCAGGGGGGCAAAAGGCAGTGGGGCGCCCTCCTGGTGCATAATCTGTGCCTGATCCGGCAGATACCGCCTGTAGCACGAGGTATAACGCAGCATTGGCGACTGCCTCCGTTCTGCAGTTTTTAAAACCAGCCCCCATAAGCCATACCGCTTTAAAAGCCCGCGGACATAACGGTACTTATATCTGATATCCATACTCTATTCTGAGCCTTTCCCTGTAACAACAACCTGCAGTGTCTTAAACAAAATCTTAAAATCCAGCCCGATACTCCACTGGGAAATATAATGTGTGTCCAAAGCAACTACTTCCTCGAAATCTTTAATAGCGCTGCGCCCGCTGACCTGCCACATACCGGTAATGCCCGGCTTAATCCCAAGCCTTGCCTTATGGTGCAGCTCATACTGTTCAAATTCCTCGACCGTCGGGGGCCTTGTACCAACTAAGCTCATATCGCCCTTTAATACATTAAAAAACTGCGGCAGCTCGTCAATGGAAAACTTGCGCATCACCCTTCCGATTGGGAAAATCCTGGGATCATTTTCCATTTTAAACATAAAACCGCTCATCTCATTTTGCGCCATCAAAGATGCTTTCTGCGCTTCTGCATCCACATTCATGGACCGGAATTTGTATATTTTAAATTTCCTGCCGTTTTTACCCATACGGATCTGGGAAAAAAAAATGGGGCCCGGCGACTGGATTTTAATGAGCGGGGCAAATATAACAAAGGCAATCCCGCACGCAATTAGCCCTACGGCACTTCCTGCTATATCCATTAACCTTTTGGCAAACACCTGCCTGGGCGAAGCAATCTTCATGCTCGACGTTAACACCAGGTAATTGCCGTATTTTTCTACTGCTTTATTGGGGGCTAACGCATTCATATGCACCAGGTTGTAATGTACTGTAAGCCCCATCCCCAAAAGCTCGTTAGCAAGCGCCTGGGAGCTTTCTCTGGTATTGCCATTGATAAACACCTCGTCTACCACATGCGTCCTCAAATAGTCAAAACAATCATCCGCATTCGCCACCACCGGGACGCCGCATATTTTGACCCCTTTTAAATTTTGATCCACTACAATCACGCCGGACACTGTAAAGTCACAGTACTGCAGGTGCTCAAACTCAAGCAGCACTTCTTTGGCATATTCTGCTGTCGTAAGCAAAATCATAACCGAAAGGTTTTTCTCGTTGCGCATCCTCTGGCGTATAATGTGCTTTACCACAAAACGTTCCGTAAAAACAAGGGCCATAGAAATCAGCCAATAAGCATAAATAACTTTTCGGGAATATATCTCCGTCTGTTTGGTCGCTACCTCATACGCTAATACACCTGCAAAAATAATTGTACAGAATGTAATACAGGCATTGGCTTCCTGAAAATGCCCCCTCCTTAAAATCCCGTTATACGGCTCGAAAAAAAACACCACGCAAATGTCTATCAAAACCACAATTACCGCGAGCCGTTCATACGGCTCCCT
>OFGF01000630.1_pt1 | contig 28539 bp, 27 predicted proteins | sample 1521711 | NCBI WGS metagenome assembly OFGF01 (sample SAMEA3504092, study PRJEB24116) | mouse gut metagenome | biome: mouse gut; feature: mouse-associated habitat; material: faeces | place: Denmark | collected 2011 | reverse complement strand
GGGTTTATTGGATATTTGCGAAGAAGGGAATCAATCAAATCTGTTTTTTGCTTCCTATTCCATTGTCCTTCGGGACGCTGTAATTTGTGGGATAACACGACATTCCCTTTTTGAATTGCCTTAGAAAGAGATTGTAATGTTTTAGTTCTACAAGTATAATCCATCTATATACCTCCGAAATTTTTAAATTTGTTCTTTTCAGAGTAGCACAATGATAAATTTTTGTAAATAATTTTTGTCTTATTTTTTATGGATTCTTTTTTATTTTACCATTCCCACATTATAGCTTTTGGACACCCAACTGTGCCAGCCAGCCTTGCAGCTTCTTTGCCGGAAAGCCCGTGAAGGAATAGGCTTCCCCTATCTGGCTGTGGATTGTTACTTGGGTGAAAAGCGCTATGCCGTGCACGGAAAAGCCCTTGATGCTTTTTAAAGGCAAATCCATATCCAAAGCGCCGGGCATTATGTTGATTTTAAAACATGCCCGTTGATTGGTGATATAGATGTTCCCCTGGAACGGCTTTTTAGATAAGCCCTGTTTTGAGTTCGTCATACTGTGACAGGCTTGCTTCGTGGTTCCCTGTCATATAGTAGACAGGAGCAATATTAACCGCGCCTTTTGCGAAATCAAGATCTACGCCAATATCTGTATGTCCTCTGTCCTTTTCATTCTACTACTGTAAATTAGTCTGTATTTTCAATCTCTCAGAATAGTCTTGAATAAATCTTATTGCTTCATCTTTGGAAAATCCTAATGTAAACATATTATTGAGATAGGAACAACATAGTTTCTTTGCAATATCAACTCGCTTCTTTGCTATGTACTGTCCATCTGTGGTTACAGAACATTGACCGTTTCGGTATGACACAATCAATTTATCATTACTCACAATCTTATAAGCCCTCATAACAGTATTCGGATTGATATGTAGCATCTTTGCCATTTCTCGAACAGACGGGATTTTTTCACCAGTTGAAAGTTGTCCGCTATAAATCGCACACCTTATTTTTTTTACAAGTTGCAGATAAATATGTTCCACATCGTGAAACACCCATTCATCATAAATCATTGTTTTTATCTCCTTTATCACACCAACAGACAATACGATTTATGATTGTCCAAATGGTATAAATTATTATTGCAAATATACCTGTAGGTATCAGTAATATTCCTGTAATGATACCGCCAATGCCCATGGCTGCAAACGCAAAATAGGTTTTAATTCTTCTTTTTTTCTCATTTTCTTTTTCCAACCTATACGTTATTAGCAAGAGTTAAAGTAAATTATTTTTCAATATTTATTACCTTACCACAACGCCTTTAATTTTGAATGAGTAAATCACGCAAAAAAAATTGCCTGATTTACTCATTCGCTTTTTGACCAGAAAAAGTACAATGAAACTATCAAACGAAAAGGAGATTAAAATATGGCAGCATTATTAAAAGTAAATGAGGTAACAAAAATTTATGCCAAAGGGCAGCATCCAAGCCTGAATAAAGTATCCTTCAATGTAGCAGAAAGCGAATTTATCGCTATTATGGGTGCTTCTGGCTCTGGAAAGACTACATTGCTTAATGTTCTTTCCACTATTGATACCCCTACAAGTGGCAGCATTATAATCAATGGTGTTAATTTAAAACAACTGAGCGACACAGGTGCAGCAGATTTCCGCAGGGATAATCTTGGATTTATTTTTCAAGAATACTTTTTACTTGACAGCCTTACCATTCGAGAAAACATCTCTGTCCCACTCACTTTGCAAAAACTTCCTCCTAAAAAAATCGAAAAAATGGTGCGGAGTCTAGCAGAGAGATTTGGCATTGCATCTCAATTAGACAAATATCCAAACGAGCTGTCTGGTGGGCAGAGGCAACGGGCATCGGCTGCAAGAGCCATTGTAAAACAGCCAAGTATTTTATTTGCTGATGAGCCGACAGGAGCATTGGACTCAAGCTCTGCTACCGAGTTGTTAAAAACTTTGAAAGAAGCAAATGAAGAATTGCATACCACTATACTGATGGTCACACATGATGCATATGCAGCAAGTTTTGCTAACCGTATTCTGATTTTCAAAGACGGAAGAATTATACAGGAACTTCTTAAACAGGATACCGACAGACGAACATTCTATGGAGCGATTGCACGGCAAGTAGCCAAATTGGATACGGAAAGATAAGGGGGTAAAATCCATGAATAATTTATCAATGGCACTTAAAAATCTAAAAAACAATTTTTCATTTTATGCCCTTTACCTGCTTTCTGTATCATTTGTAATTACTGTTTTTTTTGCATTTACTTCATTCTCAATGAATACGGTTATGCTTGAAAAGATATCTGGTGACGGGCGGGTTGAAACGATGTGCAGCGTAATTTCTGTATTCCTAATGGCTTTTGTTGTTTTTTATATGTCATACTCCAACCGTTTCTTTTTGCGCCGTCGAACAAAAGAGCTTGGTGTTTATGCATTATTGGGATATAGAAAAACCACAGTATTGTCATTGCTGACAACAGAAAATTTTCTGATTTGCTTTGGAGCTTTTATAGTAGGAATACTTCTCGGAAGTGTTTTTCATAAAGGTATTGTTTTTGGCATAACCAAGTTACTGGATTTGTCTATCAATAATTCAGAAATACCCTTTTTCAATATCAACGCCATTGTTAAAACAGCCTGCTTTATTTTTGCTATTGTAATTGTATTGGTTCTATCTAACAGCATGTTTCTTTTCAAAACACCACTTATGGGATTAGTCAGATTTGAAAAACGTGCTGAGCAAAAAATGAAATTCCATGCTGTTCCTGCTATCATTGGTTTCTGTTCTATTATTTTTGGGTATATTCTTGCATTGGATATTCTCAGGGGAGTTAAATCTGTTTGGTTTACGATAGGTTTTTCTCCTATTGCCATGTTGACACTTGTACTTATTGTTTTAGGAACAATACTCTTTATTGCATCCTTTCTTCCTTTTGTAGTACAGACAGGCAAAAACAACAAACGGAAATTTTATACAGAAACAAAAATAATTACTTCCCCAAATTTCATATACCGTATGCGTTCAAACTCCAAGACTTTAATCATGCTCACACTGTTATCAGCAGCAACTTTGACTGTTTCAAGTACTATGGCTTTAACTTTATATTATCCAATAGCATCGGTATCCCGTATCGCACCGTCAGAAATTGAATGCAGGATTGAAGATGAAAGCGAAATAAATGCAATCAAAGAAATTGTGGGCAAGCACTCGTCTGAGAAAGATGTGACATTCGTGGAAACTAATATTTATAAGGTTACTTCTTCTTCTGAACAGCTCCCAATGGAATATAGCATCGGAAATGCCAAAGGGGATTCGGATAACGAAAAAATTCTGCGAAACGCTGGGTTTGAATGTATCCCTTATTCAGACTATATTTCCCTTTTAGAAGCTCAGGGGAGAAATAAGGTTTTTGGGCAAATCAGCAAGCCGCACGATAGTGAGTGTATCTTAGTAAAATACCAGCCGGCTTCAGACAATGATGAAACGGGCAATGTTTATCCTTTACTTATAGGTAATGAAGAAATACCTGTTACTGTAACTGCAACTACATTAGATAATCCCATTTCATTTGCAAACAGCGTTGGTACTCTGATTGTAAGTGACAATTTATATCATACCATAGCGGAAAGCCTTTCTCCCGAAACGAAAGTCTTGAGTATAAATGGACAATCAATCGAAGACAATGAAGCTCTGTTTCTTGATTTATCAAATTATCTTAATAACAGCCCTTATTTACAAGGAAACTCGCACAGGATACATGAGTTATTCTCCTTAAACAGCTCTACTTTCCTGTTAATAGGGTTTCTCGTAATATTGTTTTTTATTGCAACAGGCAGTATCCTCTATTTTAATAATATTTCTGCCGTAACTGATTCAAAGGCTGATTATGAAATTTTGAGAAAAATGGGATACACAAACAAGAAAATTAAAAAAATAATAAAAAAGCAGACAATAACCTTTTTCAGCATTCCATTTCTATTAGGCCTGGTGGATTGCATCTTTGCCACGTTAATATACAAATCGGCTCTTATGCAAAACATCTTGGAAAATAGCTTTATGTTATATGTCCCTGTGTTGATTGCCATTATGCTGACATTGGTAATCTATACAATATATTACGGTATGACTGTCCATACTTGCTGCAAAACTGTTCTAAAAAGATAAAAAATCATATGAAATCGCCGGGTCTTATCACTCGGCGATTTCGTACACTTCATTTGTTCACAGAGCGATGGTATAATTTCATGAGAAAATAGAAAGGAGGCAAAACATGAAGCAAACAGTATTAAAGTTGCTGCTTTTTATAAATTCTATTTTACTCATTGCATATATGGGGCTGACCGCTCATGCAGATTTGCACTTAAACACCAGAGGTGTCATACCCTTGATTTTATCGTCTTTGCTGCTGATAGATGTTACTTATATAAGTTCCTGCAACATTAGGAAAAATAAAACTATTTCCCTATTTTGTGGTTTATTAGCATTGGAAAGTTGGTATATACTTTTATCGGCTTCGGGCAACTCCATTACAAACATTATTTTTTTCGCTTTAAGCCCGGTAATATGGTGTGTTTCCATTAAATTCATACTGATGTTTTTGTTCCAAAATAGCGGATACAAATATCAGAAATTAATTAATCTCTGCCTGAAGGGAACTTGTATTTGTACTCTTATTGGTATATTGGTATCAAGCAAAATATTTTTCCTGCTCTATGGCATACAATTTATGGCAAGTTGGCTATGTTTTATTTTTACTGTGATATATCATAGAAAAAGAATTGCTTTTGTTTTTAAGTCAGAATGGAAGCATATCGCTTTCTCCTTTATAGTAGTTATGGTTTTATTCCTTACTTATTCTTTTTCAACAATGAGAGTTCCCGAACATCTTTCAAATTTTGGTATATATATTCCTATACTATTGTTTTGGGTAAGCGTTCACGGTATCATACTGAACGAACATAACAGCCTTCCATTATCTGCCGTATTCAATAATTGCCAGTTAACGTTACTTATATTTACGGGTGTAATTATTTTTAGCTTGATAGCAATGATTTTAGATGGTGGATATTTTTTGCTTTCTATTATGTTGGATGCCCTGTTTGCGTTTTTATATGTTTGTAATATTGCTTTGGATTTAAATTTTAAGAAGGGGCAAAATAAAATAATGAGGGAAAGCAGCTACCATGTTGCCCTACAACAATTACAACGGGAAGAACAATTAAATCTTGAATTTGCGAACTTTCTCCACGATGATATTCTTCAAGATCTGCTTTCTGTAAAAAATATGATGAAAAAAGCTGACCGCCCCGAAGTACAGAAAATCATCACGGAAACTCTCGATAATATGAATACTTATATTCGTGAGCAAATGCAAGATTACCATCCTATGTTGCTTCCGAAACTTACTATAAAGGAAAACTACCAAAACTTGCTGGATGGTATTTCGCAATCTTTTCCGAATCGTAATATCTGTGTCTCCTTTGATTGTTCAGACTCCTTGTTTCTGGTTGAGCCATACAATATTTTTGTGTACCGCCTGCTGAAGGAACTTGTGATGAATGTTTATAAACATTCGACAGGAGAAAAAGCATGGATAACCCTTACGCAGGATAAGGGGATTATAATACTGAATGTGAGTGACAATGGAACTGTTGATGCAGATGTTCTCTTATCTGCTGACAAGTTAAAACATCGAGGACTTGCAATGATTACGGAACGAGTGAATGACATGGACGGCTCTGTAACTATATCTAATAACCATCCACATGGGATTTGTGTACAAACGATATTGCCGATGAAAGGGGATGTTTCTTATCAACATTTTGTTAGTAGATGACCATGCTTTATTTTCAAAAAGTTTGGAGATTGCATTGTCAGATTATTCAGAAGTTGAAACCTTTGATAGTATCAATGATGTTTCTCGATTAGACAATTTTATTGCGTCTAAGAAACCAGACATCATCCTTATGGATATAAACTTGAAGAATATAGCCTCTGAGGATGGTCTGGAATTAGCCAAACAGATACTAAGTTGCTATCCAGAACAAATGGTTGTAATTCTGTCTGGCTATGATTTGCCCGTATATCGAAGTGAAGCAAGAAAAATAGGAGCAAAAGGATTTGTTAATAAAAATATTGAACCTGAAAAACTCATATCTATTCTTTCTAAAATAATGCAGGGGATACTTTATTTTGACAGGGAAATTCCATTCATAGAAGGATTGACAGATAGTGAGAAACAAATTATACAGCTTATAGCGGAGGGACAAAAACGAAAAGATATAGCAAGCACACTTTATATTAGTGAACGTACTTTATCAAATCATTTGCAGCATATATTCGAAAAACTTGATGTTACATCAGCGGTTGAAGCCGTGACAAAAGCTATTCAACTCGGTTACATCCCACCAATATGTTAATTAAGAGCCGATGAACTTGTAAGACAACTGGTGTTCCCTTAAAAAACAGCAATTCTCAATTTCTGTTTGTATTAAAAATTACCTAATGGCTATTAGCTGCGGGCGGTAAAGCTGATATAGGTTTATCGCTTTTTTACGTCATAGTAAATAGTTACATGGCGAGCTAAAAATACCTTGTGAATCGTCAAAAAGTTTGATATGATAGAGGATATGCGAATCTCATCCAAACTAAAATGGAGGAAGCTATGGCAAGTACAAATGATTTATGCAACCGTATCAACCGGAAATACAAAAGCATGAGCAAGGGGCAGAAGCTCCTTGCAGCCTATATTACAGAAAACTACGACAAAGCTGTTTTTTTAACAGCTGCCAAGCTAGGCACAGTCGTTGGTGTAAGTGAATCCACCGTTGTGCGTTTTGCAGCCACATTAGGTTACAAAGGCTATCCCCAGTTCCAGAAAGCGTTAGAGGAGCTGGTGCGTAACAAGTTAAATTCCATCCAGCGTATGGAAGTAACCTACGGAAGGATCAGCCAGACTCAGATTTTAGAAACCGTCCTGCAGTCGGATGCTGAAAACTTAAAAGCTACATTAGAGCATCTGGATCAGGATGCATTTGAACTTGCGGTAGATATCATACTAAATGCCAAAAATATCTATGTGGCAGGGATCCGCAGCTGTGCATCCCTGGCCAGTTTTTTGGCATACTATTTAAACCTTATATTTGATCAGGTACATTTGCTGCATACTAACAGCTCCAGTGAAATGTTTGAGCAGATGGTGCGGATTGGAAGAGAGGACGTTATTATAGGCATCAGCTTTCCAAGGTATTCTATGCAGGCGTTAAAAGCGGTAGAGTTTGCCAACAACCGGGATGCTAAAGTGATAACGCTTACAGACAGCATACATTCACCGATGAACTTATATTCTTCTTGCAGCCTGATTGCAGGAAGCGATATGGCGTCTATTGTAGATTCCCTGGTTGCGCCCCTTAGTGTCATCAATGCTTTAATTGTGGCCCTGTGTATGAGAAAACAAAAAGAGGTGGCAGGCACGCTTGAGATGCTTGAGAAAATTTGGGACGAGTACCAGGTTTATGAAAATACAAGGCTGGAATAATCCAAAATGGGAGACGGATATGAAAAAAATAATTGTAGTCGGCGGAGGTGCGGCGGGGATGTTTGCTGCGCTTGCGGCGGCAAAAGGAAAAAATTCAGTGACAGTGTTTGAAAAAAATGAAAAACTTGGCAAGAAGCTTTTTATTACAGGCAAAGGAAGGTGCAACCTGACCAATGCAGGGGATATGGAAGACTTATTTTACCATGTTGTGACTAACAGGAAGTTTTTGTATAGCGCATTTTATGCATACGACAACAACCGGGTGATAGATTTTTTTGAGCAGAATGGGGTTAAGACAAAGACGGAGCGTGGGGGACGTGTTTTCCCTGAGTCTGACCATTCCTCAGATATAATCGCAGCGTTAAAACGCGCGTTAAAGCAGGCAGGGGTGCAGGTACGCTTAAAAACCAAGGTAGAAGAGGTTATGATGGAAATGGGCTTATGTACAGGTGTCCGTTTGGCAAACGGGGAACGGATTTACTCGGATGAGGTAATTGTAGCCACAGGCGGTATTTCCTATCCTTCGACGGGCTCAACCGGAGACGGCTATGTGTTTGCAAGAAAATGCGGGCACACAGTGGAAGAGCCCGAGCCGTCCCTAGTACCGTTTACGGCAAAGGAAAGCTATGTCTCTGCACTGCAAGGGCTTTCGCTTAAAAACGTCCGTATAACTATTAAACATGGGGCGAAAACGTTGTTTGAGGATTTTGGGGAAATGCTCTTTACCCATTATGGGGTGAGCGGGCCATTGTGCCTAAGCGCAAGCAGCGTAGCAGGAAAGGCATTAAAAGGGCAGGAGCTTTCCATGGCGGTTGATTTAAAGCCGGCTTTGACGAATGAGCAGCTGGACCGGCGCTTGCTGCGGGATTTTGATGCGAATATTAACCGGCAGTTTAAAAATGCCGTGCAGGGATTGCTTCCGCAGAAAATGCAGCCAGTTATCATAGAATTATCCGGTATTCCCGCTGAGAAAAAAGTCAATGAGATTACAAAAGAAGAACGCAGCAGGCTGCTGGATATTTTAAAAGCTTTTCCAGTAACGCTGACCGGGCTGCGTGGATTTGACGAAGCAGTCATTACAAGGGGTGGTGTTTCTGTGAAAGAGGTAAACCCATCTACAATGGAATCGAAGCTGGTATCCGGGCTGTATTTTGCTGGAGAAGTGCTCGATTTGGACGCTATGACAGGTGGGTATAACCTGCAGATTGCATGGTCTACCGGGTATCTTGCGGGAAGCAGTGCAGGAGAGGGGTAGAGGGCCTTAAGCCCTGGATAAAATCCCTTTAAGGGAATGAAATAATAGGGAAAACCCATTATAATTAAAGAAAGAGGAAAGAAAGATGAATATTGCAATTGACGGCCCCGCAGGAGCGGGAAAAAGCACAATTGCCAAAAAGCTGGCAAAAGATTTGGGGTATATTTATGTAGACACCGGGGCAATGTATCGGGCGATGGCGCTTTATTTTCTGGAGCGGGGTATCCCGGCGCTGGATAAAGCCGCAGTTTGCGGGTTGGCAGATGGGATTGACATTTCCATCCTCTACCAGGACGGGCAGCAGCAGGTCCTGTTAAATGGGGAAAATGTAAACGATAAAATCCGTAGGGAGGACGTAGGGAATATGGCCTCTGCTATCAGCGTTTATCCTGCAGTCCGCCAAAAACTGGTTGCGCTGCAGCAAAAAATTGCCAAAACGGCGGATGTTATAATGGACGGCAGAGATATTGGTACTTGTGTGCTGCCAGATGCAGAAGTAAAAATCTATCTGACCGCAAGCCCGTATACCCGCGCAAAACGCCGGTTTGATGAGTTGAAGGAAAAAGGGGAAGGCTGCGATTTGTCCGCTATCCAAAAGGATATTGAGAAGAGGGACTTCCGTGACATGCACCGGGCGGCATCGCCGCTTAAGCAGGCAGACGACGCATTGCTTATCGATTCGTCGGAACTTGGCATAGATGAGGTTGTAGAGGCAATCCGGAAAATTTGTAGAGAGAGGCAGTAAGATGCAGGTAATATTGGCAAAAAGCGCCGGGTTTTGCTTTGGCGTAAAACGCGCGGTAGAAAAAGTATACGAGGAAGCAGAAAAAAGTAATGTCCCGGTGTATACTTACGGCCCTATTATACACAATGAAGAGGTCGTGGCGGATCTGGAAAAGAAAGGTGTACATGCAGTCTGTGGGCTCCTGGAACTAAAAAGCATCCCAAAAGGCATTATGGTCATCCGTTCGCATGGCGTTTCAAAGGAAACATATGAGGCCATACAGGCAGAAGGGTTTACCATAGTGGATGCCACTTGCCCGTTTGTTTTAAAAATCCACCGGTTTGTGGAAGAGTATGAAAAAAAAGGCTATCATATTGTTATTATAGGAAATTCTTCCCATCCAGAGGTGGAGGGGATCCGGGGATGGTGCGACCCACAGGCCGCAACAATCCTGCAGACAAGGCAGGAAGCGGAAAATCTGGACATAAAACAGGGGGAAAAGCTGTGCATTGTATCCCAAACGACATTTAATTACAACAAATTTCAAGAATTAGTTGAAATTATTGAAAAAAAAGGTTATGATATAATTGTTTTAAATACCATCTGCAGTGCAACAGAAGAACGGCAGAAAGAAGCTGCCGAGATTGCAGCACGCGTTGGGGCGATGGTTGTAATCGGCGGCAGCCACAGCTCCAACACACAGAAGCTATTTGAAATATGTAAAAAAGCATGTGAAAATACTTACTACATACAGACACTTGATGACTTGGACATAAGGCAGTTTGGGTCCATTGATAACGTAGGTATTACCGCAGGGGCTTCGACCCCAAACAATATTATTGAGGAGGTTTTGGAAGAATGTCAGAATCAGAGGTAAGTTTTAAAGAAATGCTTGAAGAAGAATCAATTAAATCAATAAGAAATGGAGAGGTAGTCGAAGGTACTGTTATCGATGTGAAACCAGATGAGATCGTCTTAAATATTGGATACAAGTCCGACGGTATTATTACCCGTTCCGAGTATACCAATGAGCCGAACGTAGACTTGACAACCCTTGTATCTGTCGGTGCCACCATGGAAGTAAAAGTGATTAAAGTCAATGATGGCGAAGGGCAGGTTCTTCTTTCCTACAGGCGCCTTGCTGCAGAGAAAGGCAACAAAAAATTAGAAGAAGCTTTCGAGAACCACACTGTTTTAACCGCTAAGGTGATCCAGGTATTAGGCGGCGGCTTAAGCGTAGCCGTTGACGAAACAAGGGTGTTTATCCCGGCAAGCCTTGTCTCGGATACATATGAAAAGGATCTGAACAAGTACAAAGACCAGGAGATCGAATTTGTGATCACAGAATTTAATCCACGCCGAAGAAGGATTATTGGTGACAGAAAGCAGTTGTTAGTAGCAAAGAAGGCAGAGATGCAAAGGGAGCTTTTCGCAAGGATCCAAATAGGTGACATAATCGAAGGTACTGTTAAGAACGTAACGGATTTCGGCGCATTCATCGACTTAGGCGGTGCGGACGGCCTGCTCCACATTTCAGAAATGTCATGGGGAAGGGTTGAAAGCCCAAAGAAAGCATTTAAGGTCGGAGAAGTCGTAAAAGTGTTCATTAAGGATATTAAAGAGACCAAGATTGCTTTGAGCAGGAAATTCCCGGAAGAAAACCCATGGAATGATGCGGCAACTAAGTTTGCAGTAGGTACCATTATCCGGGGGACTGTAGCGCGTATGGCAGATTTTGGCGCTTTTATAGAACTTGCACCGGGCGTAGACGCACTTTTACATGTTTCCCAGATTGCAAGGGAGCACATCGAAAAGCCGTCTGACGTATTAAATATCGGCCAGGAAATTGAAGCGAAAATTGTTGATTTCAATGAAGAGGAAAAGAAAATCAGCTTAAGCATCAAAGCGCTTTTAAATTCTGAGCCAGCTGCTGCTTATGAACAGGAAGAGGCAGAAGCCGAAGAAGCAACAGAAGAGTAAGGACATTTTGCCAAGGATAGAAAGTTCGCAATGCGGGCTTTCTATTTCTATAAAGACCTATAAGGGAAGGCGGGGAATTTATGCTGGGCAGCTATGAAAAATTCAAAAGCAATATTTATTCTCTTACGAAGATCGATTTAAATTCCTACAAAGAGAACCAGATGCGCCGGAGGATTGACTCACTGATTACCAAGAATCATATATTATCCTATGACTCCTATGTGGAACTGCTTCGGGCCGATCCAGAAAAATTCCAGCAGTTTGTAAATTTCCTTACGATAAATGTATCCGAATTTTACCGCGATCCAGTCCACTGGAAATATCTAGACACCAATATTATCCCAAGCCTGATCCGCAGGTTTGGGAAGAATTTAAAAATATGGAGCGCGGCGTGCTCGACAGGCAATGAGCCATATTCACTGGTAATGGCATTTTCCAGGCACATTCCTCTTGGGCAGATTCACGTTGTCGCGACGGATATAGATAAACAGGTTATTGAGGCGGCCCAGGTGGGGTTATACAACGAAAAAAGTATTGCGGGCGTACCGTCAGATTTCAAGCGCAGGTATTTTACAAAGGTTGGGGAGTCTTACCAGGTTTCAAAAGCAATTAAGGCATGTGTGGAATTTAAAGAGCACAACCTGCTGCGGGATGCTTATCCGGCAGGATACCATCTGATTGTATGCCGGAATGTGCTGATTTATTTTACGGAAGCGGCCAGGGATAGTGTATACAAAAAATTTAACCAGTCACTTGTAAAAGATGGCGTTTTATTTATTGGAAGCGCAGAACAGATGATTAATTATAAGGAGCTGAATTTTGAGAGGAAGACGCTGGTGTTTTTTTCTAAGGTGAAGTGATGGGGGCAGGGCAAACCGCTTTACCCCCTACGCACGCGTGTAAACGATTTGGAGAATATGGCTAGCATACGCTTCCAAAGCCTTCGTATCGTGTAAAAACATATCAGTAAGCTGAAAATAAGAACATTTTGCTTTATTCCCCGGATACAGGCAAGGTGAAAATACCCCCCCTTCCTGCGGCAGAAAGCTGCCACTATGTTTAACATAGCAATTTGATGCTGTTGCACGCCTGCGGTGCGCTGGATTGGTATAAGCTGCTACGCTCTTATGGATTGCCATATCTTCTTCGGGCAGATAATAATAATCTTTATAATTCTCATAGTAATATTTCATTTCCCCACTAATAATTTCAATTGTTAGTTCAGCAGCCATATCCTGGCAAAAAAGGCGGTAAGGCCCTTTCTGCCAGGTACATTTTTGGGGAAAGGAAACAGGGGGCTTTAACGTAAGGCACAGTTCTTTTTGATTGCCATTGCCTGAAATCCTGGCATCTAAAACCTGCACTGGCCCTAAAAATAAATCCTGGTAAGCAAGCAGAGGGAGCAGCTTTGCCATACCAAGCACATCCTCATAATTATGTAAAAGCAGGAGGGCTTCGGATGGTAAATCGTGCTGTCTTTCATATTGATAATATATGTTAATTAATTCCCCGCCACTGTAGGTATCCTCCCGGAAAATCCCCAAAAACTGCTCTACAGATTTTTGTTTTTTATCTGGTAATTGGAATAGATGGGACAATTTTGCCGTAAGTTTATAGAGATCCATATGCTGGTAAGCAATCCAGTTTCCAGAAATACCCAAAAGCGCTTCCCTGCTTTTTAAAAAAGGAATGTCAAAGCCTGCCCCGTTGAATGTGAACAGGCTGCAGCCGCAGGGGAGCATGCCGTAAAATGCAGACAAAATGGAAGCTTCCTCCTGGCGGTTTTCTGCGAGGAACTGATAAGTATGAACGGTATCCCCTTTGCGCATTGCCATGCCGATTAGATAGACGAAAGCATACTTATGGGAAAATCCGGTGGTTTCAATATCAAAAAATACGGTGGAATCCGAAAAATAACGCCTGGTATATGGGTCGGCTGGCAGAGGGGAGGTTTTATGGATTTGCTTCATAGAAAAAGCCCTTTCTGAATCTTTCTGGTAGTTTGACGGTATTATAACATATTCCGGCAGTTAACTGCAATGATTGTGATAGCCGTTTCGGCAGAACTGGCAACAAAAAGGGAGGAAAAATAGCCTGTCTATGGTTTTATATGCAATACTGTCAGTATTGAAAAAAAAACAAAAATAGACTGCAAAAACCGACGGGTTATGCTATAATTCATTGGAATGGTTTTTTATAAAATTTTTATAAAAAACAAATAGATTATTTAAGAAAGTGGGGACACGTAAATGGGTTCGATGACTTTTAAAGGCGGTGTCCATCCATACGATGGCAAGGATTTATCGAAGGATAAACCGATCCGCAAACTATTACCCAAAGGAGAACTTGTATATCCGCTGTCACAGCACATCGGGGCGCCAGCGGCCCCAGTTGTCGCAGTTGGCGATACGGTATTGCGTGGGCAGAAGATTGCCGAAGCAGGAGGCTTCGTCTCTGCACCGATCTATGCATCCGTATCTGGGACGGTCAAAAAGATTGAGCCGCGCCGTGTGACGGTCGGCGATATGGTCAAGTCTATCGTCATTGAGAGTGACGGCGAGATGAAAGAGGTGGAATATCAAACGGTAAAGGATGTTTCAGCCCTTTCCAAGGAAGAGATTATTGGAAAAATCAAAGAAGCCGGCGTAGTAGGTATGGGCGGTGCGGGGTTTCCGACACATGTCAAATTATCCCCGAAGGAACCAGACAAGATTGAGTACATCATTGCCAACTGCGCGGAATGCGAGCCGTACTTAACGTCGGATTACCGCAGGATGATTGAGCAGCCTGATAAGCTTATTGCAGGAATGCGCGTTGTATTGCAGCTTTTCCCGAAGGCAAGGGGTGTGTTTGGCGTCGAGGACAACAAGCCGGACTGCATTGCCAAATTAAAAGAGCTGGTACAAAAAGAAGAACGGATGGAAGTGGCAGAGCTGAAAACCAAATACCCGCAGGGCGGCGAGCGCCAGCTTATTTATGCGGTAACAAAGCGTTCCATTAACTCCAAGATGCTTCCGGCAGACGCAGGCTGTATCGTGGACAACGTAGAAACGTTAGTAGCAATTTATAATGCTGTCGTGCTTGGGCAGCCGCTTATGAACCGGATTTTTACTGTAACTGGCAATGCGATTGCGGAGCCGCAGAACTTTTATATCTGCGTTGGGACGAATTACAGGGAGATGTTAGAAGCTGCAGGCGGCTTTAAGGGCGAATGCAAAAAGATGATTTCCGGCGGGCCTATGATGGGATTTGCCATGTTCGATCTGGATGTGCCGGCGACAAAGACGTCTTCTTCCCTGCTTTGTTTTACGGAAGATGAAGTGGCGGCTTATGAGCCGACGGCATGTATCAACTGTGGGCGCTGTGTGGAAGCCTGCCCAGAGCTTTTAGTACCGTCAAGGCTTGCAGATTACGGCGAGCGGGGGCAAAGCGGCGTGTTTGAAAAATGGCATGGCTTAGAGTGTGTGGAATGCGGAAGCTGCAGTTACGTCTGCCCGGCCAAGAGGCCTTTGGCACAGTCAGTTAAGACGATGAAAAAGCAAGTTTTAGCGGCAAAAAGGAAAAAATAGATAAGAGGAGTATAGAAAGAGGTGGGTTATTGTGAGTGATTTATTTCATGTTTCATCGTCACCGCATGTCCGTTCTAAGGATACCAGCAGCCGGATTATGTTTTATGTCGTGCTGGCGCTTATGCCTACGACGCTGTTTGGCGTTTATAATTTCGGGTACCGGGCATTGATTCTGATTCTTGTGACGATTGCAAGCTGTGTGGCAACCGAATGGGTATTTGAAAAAATCGTACATAAAAAAAGTACCATCGGCGATTTCAGCGCCGTTGTGACAGGGCTTCTTTTGGCGTTAAACCTTCCGGCTACACTGCCGTGGTGGGAAGCGGCCTTAGGCGGCATTTTTGCGATTGCAATTGTAAAGATGATGTTTGGCGGCTTGGGGCAGAACTTTATGAACCCGGCGCTTGGCGCAAGGTGTTTCCTTTTGATTGCGTTTGCGGCAGATATGACCAAATTTGCAATTGACGATTATACCGGTGCGACCCCGCTTGCTGCGATGCGCAATGGCGAGGCAGTGAATACGATGGATATGTTAATCGGAAGGACAGGTGGTACGATTGGCGAAACCTCCGCGATTGCTATTTTAATCGGGGCAGTTATCCTGATTTTACTGGGCGTGATTGACTTGCGGATTCCGGGGACTTATATTGTGACATTTGTCATTTTCTTAGTCATCTTTGGCGGGCACGGGTTTGACTGGAATTATATTACAGCGCAGCTTTGCGGCGGCGGGCTGATGCTTGGCGCATTCTTTATGGCGACTGATTATGTAACGTCCCCGATTACGCCAAACGGCCGGATATTGTTTGGTATTTGCCTGGGAGTTTTAACTGGGCTGTTCCGTATGTACGGCGCCAATGCGGAGGGCGTGTCTTTTGCCATTATTTTAAGCAACCTGTTAGTCCCGATGATTGAAAGGATTACAATTCCAAGGGCATTTGGGCTGGTAAAGGAGGCAAAGAAGCATGAATAAAAAGATTGTACATGACGCGTTGATTTTAACGGCTTTTACGCTGGTGCTTGGGTTTGCCCTCGGACTGGTTTATGAAATAACAAAGGAGCCGATTGCGGCTGCAGATACGGCAAAAGCGCAGGCAGCATACCAACAGGTATTTGAGGAGGCACAAAGCTTTGAAGCATATGATGCATTCGATAAAGAAGAGGCTGCTTCGGTGATGGGCGATAATGGCTTTGCAGACGAGATTACGGATGTACAGGCCGCAAAAGACGGCAGCGGCAGTGTGTTAGGCTATGTCATTACCGTGACGGCAAAGGACGCCAGCCAGGCAAATATCACGTTTTCCGTAGGGATCACAAATGACGGCACAGTAAATGGCTATTCTATTACGAGCATTGCTGAAACGCCAGGGCTAGGCGATAAGGCCAAAAATGAAGAATTTTCCGGCCAGTTTAAGGGCAAGCAGGCAGACAGCTTTACGGTTGTAAAGCAGGCTCCGGCTTCGGACAGTGAAATTGAGTCCATTTCCGGCGCTACAATTACTTCAAGGGCCATGACAAATGGTGTCAATGCATGTATTACATACTTCCGGAATATTTTGGAAGGAGGCGCAGAGTAATGAATAAATATATGGAACGTTTATATAACGGTATTATCAAGGAAAACCCGACATTTGTACTGATGCTGGGTATGTGTCCGACGCTTGCGGTTACGACGGCTGCGATGAACGGGCTTGGCATGGGGCTTTCTACCACGCTGGTACTTGTATTTTCCAATCTTTTGATTTCTGCATTCCGTAAGGTTATTCCAGACGGCGTGCGTATGCCGGCATTTATCGTCATTGTGGCGTCTTTAGTTACAGTAGTGGAATTTCTGATGAAAGCGTATACGCCGGATCTGGCTACACAGCTTGGCGTGTATATTCCGCTTATTGTGGTAAACTGTATTATCCTGGGGCGTGCGGAAAGCTATGCTTCCAAGAATCCGGTCACGCCGTCTATTTTTGACGGGATCGGTATGGGCCTTGGGTTTACGTTCGGCCTGACCTGTATCGGTATCATCCGTGAGATTTTGGGTGCAGGCCAGATTTTCGGCGTACAGGTACTTTCTTTGGAATGGTTCACACCGATTACGATTTTTGTTATGGCTCCCGGGGCATTTTTGGTACTTGCATTTTTAGTTGCCGTGATGAATATTGTCCGGGAAAAGATGGAAGCGAAGGGCAAGCCGCTGGCAGCTCCGTCCGGCTGTTTAAGCGGGGACTGTGCAAGCTGCAGCCAGTCCGCTATGTGTACCGGAAAAAAATCAGAATAGGGGGTAGCTTAGCATGAAGACATTAATTTTAATTGCAATCGGTTCTGCGGTTGTCAATAACGTTGTATTAAGCCAGTTCCTTGGTATTTGCCCGTTTCTTGGCGTATCCAAAAAGACGGAAACGGCAGCCGGGATGGGCGGCGCGGTTATTTTCGTTATCGGCATTGCGTCCCTTGTGACATCGCTTATCTATAAATTTATCTTAACGCCGACTGATACGAAGTATTTGCAGACCATCGTATTTATCTTGGTCATTGCGGCGCTGGTGCAGTTTGTAGAAATGTTTTTGAAAAAATCTATGCCGTCTCTGTATCAGAGCCTTGGTGTTTACCTTCCGCTTATTACGACCAACTGTGCCGTTCTTGGCGTGGCTTTGACCAATGTGACAAAGGAGTACGGTATTTTGGAAAGCGTAGTGAACGGCCTGGCAACCGCGGCAGGGTTTTTTATCGCCATCTGCATCATGGCTGGAATTCGTGAAAAAATCGAATATAATGATATCCCCAAACCGTTCCAGGGTACGGCAATCGTACTGATTACCGCCTGCCTGATGTCAATTGCGTTTATGGGGTTCTCAGGAATGATTTAGGAGGAAAGAGAAGATGAGTGTACAGGCAATCATCATTGCCGCGGTAATCGTCGGCGGTGTAGGTATTTTTATTGGATTTTTCCTTGGGATTTCCGGAGAAAAATTCAAAGTAGAGGTAGATGAAAGGGAAGAGGCTATTTTAGGCGTGCTTCCGGGTAATAACTGCGGCGGCTGCGGATATGCGGGGTGCTCCGGACTTGCAGCGGCCATTGTAAAAGGAGAGGCTCCGGTCGGCGGATGTCCGGTTGGCGGGGATCCCGTGGCAGCAAAGGTTGGCGCAATTATGGGGGTGTCCGCAGGCGCGGGCACAAAGAAGGTTGCGTTTGTGAAATGTGCGGGGACATGTGAAAAGGCTGGCCGGGATTATGAGTATACGGGGGTTGAGGACTGCGGCGCAATGGCGTTTGTGCCGGGCGGCGGGCCAAAGACCTGTAATTACGGATGCCTTGGGTACGGAAGCTGCGTGAAGGCTTGCCCGTTTGATGCGGTTCATATCGTGGACGGGATTGCGCTTGTGGATAAAGACGCCTGTAAGGCGTGCGGGAAGTGCGTTGCGGCCTGCCCGAAGAATTTGATCGAGCTGGTGCCTTATGATGCGAAGCATCTGGTGCACTGCAATTCTAAAGATAAGGGCAAAGATGTGATGAAGGCTTGCTCGGTGGGATGCATCGGATGTAAGCTTTGTGAGAAGAATTGCCCGAGTGATGCGGTGCATGTAGCGGATAATGTAGCTTATATCGATCAGGAAAAATGTACTGGGTGCGGCGTTTGCGTGGAGAAGTGCCCAAAGAAGATTATAATGTAATAGTTTAGGAAGTATGGATAGAAGGGCTCCCGTGCATTGGATTTGTGCGGGGGCATTTTTATGCGCGGTTGGGCTGTCGTAGAGGGGATATATAGTTGTAAAATATGAAAAAGATGTTATAATTTAAGACGTGATTTGTAAGCCCGTTTGTACTTAAGAGAGTGGATGGCAAAGGGGCCGTCAGGCAGAGAACAGGGTCTGTGTTCAGTTGCTAAGGGGTGGGTAGACAGAGTAGGGGATGTATTGTAAGGAGATGAATGATATTGTATAAAATTGCGATTTGCGATGATGAGGATACGTTGATTCGTGAGTTACAGGATTATCTGGAGCGTTATTCAGATGAAATGGGACAAGAATTTTGTTATTTTTCTTATTATGATGGCAGTGAGTTACTGCGGGGGTACCGCCCGGATTTTGATCTGATTTTTTTGGATATTAAGATGGAACAGTTAAATGGTTTAAAAACTGCTGAAGAAATCCGCAGGATAGATCGTAGTGTAGGGCTTATTTTTCTGACTTCTATGAAGCAGTATGTTTTTAAAGGATATGAATACAATGCCATTAATTATCTGTTAAAACCAGTAAAATACAGTATCTTAAAAATGGAGCTTGACCGTTATTTTACTTATTATCATGGGAAGGACGAGCCGTATTTGAGTTTTTCTAATGACAGCGGAAAATATAAGGCACTGTATAAGGATTTGTCGTATGCTGAAACGGAGAAGCGTAATGTTATGCTGCATTTTCAAGGGCAGGAGCAGGTTATTTACAAAAATATGAAGGAGGTAGCCAGGCTGCTTTGTGCACAGCCTGGATTTGTACGCTGCCATCAGAGCTTTGTGGTTAACCTTTCGTTTGTAAAAGGCATGGAGGGGATGGATGTGGTTTTATCTACAGGGGAACGTATCCCGGTCAGTCAGCCAAGGCGCAAAGAATTTATGGCGCGGCTTGCGGATTATTGGGGGGATATGCTGTGATAATTTTGCTGCAGGTGTGTGCAGTCGCTTTGCAAGTGGCTTACCAGTTTGTGTTTTATTGGATTTTACATACATTTCTTCCATTGAGGAAGGGCAGGGGAAGGCGCATTGCTGCTTTTTTTGTTTCCCTTACGTTTACGGATATAATTATCTACCAAAATGATCTTACAAATATTCTGGTGGCTTTCTGTGCCCTTAGCATCTATCTTGCTGTGTTCCATCAGGGGAGGCTTGCAGAAAAGGCTTCGGCTGTTTTTATTTTCTATCCGATCATGGTATCTATGAATTTTTTAATGATGGATCTTGCCAGCCGTATTTTTTTTGCCGTTTCTGCCGGGATGGATCTAAGCTTTAAGCAGCCGCAAGCAGCCCTTTTGGTCGACAGGGGGATTTGTGTGGGGCAGAATATGGTGCATCTGTTGTTCTGGGGCGGTATTTGGCTGTTTTTGCGCAATCCGCTGCAGGATGTCCGCCAGAACCTGACAGATAAAATGTGGCTTATTGTGGATTCTGTGATTTTGGTATCTGGTATTGCGTGCTTTACTACGATTTATTTTGTCGAAGATGCGCCTTTCGTGGTTTATCCGGTATGCATTTCGTCTGTCTTTTCGTCGCTGGGCTGTGTCTGTCTGGTTTCAAATATGAGCCGTTTTATGCAGGATACATACCGTTTACAGGCGTTAAAGATGCAGCAGAAATATTATCAGGCCAAAAGCAAAGACGAGGAACGGATCCGGGCTATATACCATGATATGAAAAACCACCTGCTTGTATTGGGGCAATGCCACACTGAGGATGGCACGGGGCGGATGGCAGAACAGCTTTATTCTAAGATTTTGGGTTATGAGGATTATTTCCATACAGAAAATGAGTTTTTGGATGTAATTTTAAAAGACAAGGCAGAGCATGCCAGGGAAAAGCAGATTGATTTTTCGGCGGCTGTGGATTTTGGAGGGATTGATTTTATCGATCCTTTGGATATCAGCACATTGTTTGGGAATGGGCTTGACAATGCCATTGAGGCAAGTGAAAAGCTTCCAAAGGGACAGCGGGCTATTCTGCTTAAGGCTGGCAGGGTGAGGGATTTTGTTTCGATCCGGATTGAAAACTGCTTTGTACCGGAGGGCGGTGTGCCGGACGGTAGGACTACAAAGGGGGATCATTTTTTACATGGGTTTGGGATTTCTAATATGAAGAAAGCGGCTCACAGGTATGGGGGGCAGCTTTTGACAAAATGCGAGAATGGTACGTTTGTATTAAAGGTTTTGATTCCTGTACCGGCTGCTACGTCACAAAACTGTAACTTTCATTTGCTATAATAAAAGAAAAAGGCGGGAGGCCAGTTTAAGCGCAGTGGAGTATGATCTGCTTCTGCGGTTTCTGTTATGCTTTCTATATATAATAGCTGTTTTCAGGCCAGCCGGAAGCCTTGCTTGTATTATCACGAATTGACGCCGGAACAATACTTTTGAAAAAAGAGGATATGCCGCATCTTTTTGAACGGTTTTACAGGGGGAAAAATGCAGGCGAGGGTGGGATTGGCATTGGGCTGGTGCTGTCAAAAGAGATTATTGAACGCAAAAATGGAACGATACGGGCAAAAAACATACCAGATGGAGGAGCATTTTTTGAAATCAGGTTTTATACGATGAAAAAAATGGTTAACTGATAAATTCTCTAATAACCCTTATCATTGACAAATATATAATATGATGATATCTTGAACTTGATGAAGGGGGATAACAGAGCTGGCTTGGCTTTGATTGCAAGGGGTGTATTTTCTTTCAAAGCAGATGAAAGGGCAGCAGCGCTATGGTAGTAGATTGGGGCAATAAAAAGAGGGAGGAAGCAATGGTTAACAATTACTGCCTTTATAATACAGATTGCCTAAATGCAATGAAAAAGATGGAAGATGATTCCGTCGACCTGGTTTTGACGGATCCACCTTATAATCTGGGCTTATTTATGAAAAACAGGGCAACGAATTTGAAAGCAATGAGGGAGAATTTTTTCGGGGCTGCCGGATGGGATAATCTTGAATTTGAAGAGTGGGAAAACGATATGGATCAAATGTTTGGCGAGCTTTCCAGAGTCGTTAAAACCAAAGGCTCCGTTATTATGTTTATGTCTATTATCAAGGTTGAAACAATTATTAGGCTGGCCCAGAAACATGGATTTTATTATAAAACGACAGGAATATGGCATAAGAAGAATCCTATGCCCCGCAATATGAATTTACATTTCATAAATTCAACAGAAGCCTGGATATATTTTGTGTATAAGGCGCATACAGGTACATTTAATAACAATGGCAAGGCAATTCATGATTTTGTAGAAACATCGGTAACACCTTTAAGGGAAAAACGCTACGGTAAACATCCTACACAAAAGCCAATCCAGCTATTGGGGCATTTTGTGACGGTTTTATCGAATGAAAATGATGTGATCTTTGATCCATTTTCCGGAAGCGGGAGTTCTGGAGTGGCGGCATTGATACATAAAAGGAAATTTATAGGTTCGGAAATTAATGAAGAATACTACAAAAACTCGATAGAAAGGCTAGAGCGTGTTTGAAAATTTGGGACATGCTCTAGATAACGAAGGTAAAATGGATGAATTAAAAATAATAGACCTATTTGCGGGTGTAGGAGGTCTTTCTTTAGGGTTTGAGCAGGCGGGGTTTGAAATCTTAATTGCAAATGAATATGACCAATCTATAGCAGAAGCATATATTAAGAACCGGGCAAACTCAAATATGGTTGTGGAGGATATCACAAAACTTGCGATACCAGAAACCTTTGGAGCATATAAAGGCCAGGCAGGTTTGGTTATTGGAGGCCCGCCATGCCAGGGATACTCACAAAAAGGCCAGAGAAAGACTATCCATGATCCGAGGAATTTCCTTTTTAAATATTTTGTTGAAGTAGTAAAGGAGGTTGATCCTCAATATTTTGTTATGGAAAATGTACCAAATCTGCTTACAGCGCAAAAAGGCTATTTTAAGCAGGAGCTGGAAAAGCTGTTTTCAGAATTAGGATATACCATTAATGCACAGGTTTTATGTGCGGCAGATTATGGTGTGCCGCAAAACCGCCATCGGGCTTTTATCATAGGGAAACGTGGTACGTGCAAAGTAAAAATGCCCAAAATAATTGAAAAAAGGACAACCATATGGGAAGCAATCAGTGATTTGGCATATTTAAAATCTGGGGAAGGCACAGAAGCCGCGGATTACAAAAAAGCGCCGGAAACGGAATATCAACAGAGGATGAGGCTCGGCAGCGGTAAATTATATAATCATGTTGCAACGAACCATTCTGCAGTAGCATTGGAAAGATTAGCGATGATACCCCCAAAGGGAGGCAAAGAATTTTTGCCGCCAGAGCATATAACAAAATCTATCTATAGTGGTACGTGGGAACGGATGGATGAAGATGATATTTCAGTAACGATTACAACCCGGTTTGACACACCCTCCTCGGGTAAATTCACCCACCCATACCTAGATAGGGCGATAACAGTAAGGGAAGCCGCGAGAATACAGTCGTTTCCGGATTCTTTTCACTTTTTTGGGACAAAAACTTCTCAAATGAAGCAAGTTGGAAATGCTGTCCCGCCGCTGTTGGCAAAAGCGGTAGCGAAAGCGATTTTTGAGGATTGGCAAGGGGCTCCTTGCTATGTGTGAAAGAAAGTAGGGGCAAATATGCTTACATATCAGGTATATGATGCGGGGATTAATACGGGGACAAGTTATTTAACAAAAGAAGTGGCCTATTTTCTGGGAGGGATTTATGCTGCGGATGAGAAAGTAATAAGTAATGGGAAAACCTATTGGGCGGCTCCTGTAAGATATAACCCCACTTTTTCTGCCCAATCAGAAACGGCAGGGCATTTTGATTTTGTTACTGCAATATCTGCAAGGGTAAAGGGGTATACGGTAATGAAGGACAATATTAAGGGGACGCCTTTGGATTCAGGTAAAAACAGGCTTCCTGGGTTTAGCACTTTTTTTGAATCAACAGGGCTAGAGGATTTGCTGCCTGAAATACCAGGCCTTAAAAATGCGTTGTTCCTTTCTGAGCTAGAAGTGAAAAAAGCATTTATTATCGGTGTAATTGATGGAAGGGGGACGCCAGACGCAAGTGTTGATAAACAGGTGATAAGGTATTTGTCTTTGGATTGCCCTAATAATGATATTGGGAGATTCTTATCAGATGTGATGGCAGATTATGGATTAGATATTAATTATAACACTGCCAGGGACAGATTAGAGGGCGGTAATCCAAGGAAGCCACAGCTACGGATTAAGAATGTAGAATATTATCTGGAAAATACAGGTTATATTTCCCCGGCTAAATTGCGTAAACTTGCGGATGTTTACAGGGCGAAATATGGCAGGGCAATCATGATAAGAGACGATGCTTTTTTGCCAGGATTAAAATATATAGTGTGGAAGGATGAGTAATTATGGCAGAAAATATAATTTATTATGGCCCTCCGGGAACGGGGAAGACATACCTTCTGCAATCCATTATGAGCGGCTATATTGATTATAAAATTTATGATTCACAGTTGATAGAAGCATTTACATTGGAATCGGGCAGGTGGATTTTGATTACGCTTGTGCTGCTTCAAAACCATGGAAAAATGCAGACTATGGCTATTCAAAATAAAATTGATAGCCTAAGGCTGGGTGTTACAATTAATGTTGCAGCGGAATTGGATAAGCATAATATAGAGCAACCGCCAATTCCCGGTGTTGCAAGGGTGCAGCCGAGGGTGTTTTTTTCATTAAATCCGGGTGAATGGTATGTAGATTATGTTAGGGTTCAGCAGGCGAGATCCGATTTTAATAAGAAGTTTTTAAGTTCTGCCCAAGTTACCAAACGTTATAGCTTTGTCACATTCCATCAATCGTATTCCTATGAAAATTTTATTGAAGGAATTAGGCCAGAATATATTGCAGAGGCTAAAAGTATTGATTATTCCCCCAAGGACGGTGTATTTAAAGCTCTGTGCGATGAAGCGAGAAAGCATAAAGAAAAGGACTATGCAATCTTTATTGATGAAATAAACCGTGGCAATATCTCAGAAATATTTGGAGAACTGATAAGCCTGATTGAAGTGGATAAGCGGGAGGGGGAAACTGGGGCGCTGTCCGTAGTTTTACCCTATTCTAAAACATCATTCTGTGTCCCGTCGAACGTTAATGTCTATGGGACGATGAATACTGCTGACAGATCTATAGACCAGATAGATATTGCATTGCGCAGGCGTTTTAAATTCAAACCCATGCTGCCAAGCGCAAGCGTCATTGAGGAAGAATTGGATTTATGCGGAATCAATGCGCACAATATAGGAGGTATTGACGTAATACGACTGTTTAATACTATAAATGCCAGAATAGAAATTTTGCTCGATTCACAGCACCTTCTTGGACATGCGTTATTCATTAGATGCAAAACAGCAGAGGATCTTGCGGATATTATAAAAAATTCTGTAGTACCGCTACTAGAAGAATATTTTTTTGATGATGTGCAGAAAATTCAGTTTATCTTTAATGATCTGGATGAAAATGGAGAGCTGAGGGCTACCGCTATATATAGGCATAAAGATTTGGCTGCCGATGATTATTTTCTGTATACAGGGGATTATATGATTGATGATAAGAAACACTATTTTGTTTCGGATAACATAACAAAGGAATCTTTAGAGCAGGTCTATTTATGATGGAAACAATTGTATTAAAGGAATACGGCCAGCTTCATATAAAAGATAAAAGGGATGCAATCCACAATGTTATATCGAAAGAGGATGCGCTTGCCCTTCAAACAGTTATTATGGATGAGGAGCCTGTGTTTAAATGGGGCTATAAAAAGTTGACAGCACAACATTGGGTAGGGACAATATCTTTAAAAAATCTTACTATTGAGATACTGCCCAAATTGTATGGATATGTTTCTACGGATGATTTAAGGGCAGCCTTAATTAGAATGATAATAATTTCACATCAAAATCCGTCCGCCCGTGAGATACCAGGAATGGCCCGTATGAAAAAAGATTCCCTAATGGAAATGTTAATTGATACATATTTGAACTTGCTGGAAAAGTATGTCAGAGAAGGGCTGCAACATTCCTATAATAAAATTGAAAAAAATATGAACCGGGTCAAGGGAAGGATTCTGTTTGGAAAGCAATTTTCGAAAAATGCATTAGATCCAACGAAATTTTGGTGCATGTATTCTAAGTTCACAGAAGATAATGACATTAATAAATTCATGAAGCTGTGCCTGTGCCAAATGAATAAGATGAGCAGGGATGGACAAAATAGGCGCAGGATAAAGTATCTACTGCCTGTATTTGATGATATTCCTCTAATAAGCCAGGAAAAGGCTTTGGCTAAACCGATTATTTTTCATTCCACAAACCATCGTGCCGAGGAAGCATATAAGTATGGCCTGCTTTTTCTGAATAATATTTTCAGTACTATAAGTGCAGGCAATACGCCCATTTGCATGATGCTTTTCAATATGAATGATTTATATGAATTATTTGTATATCGAGTGTCAAGAATAGTTTTTGGCAATAAGGTTACTTACCAGATGCGGGGCAGCTATTTACTGGAGCGTGATTCGGATAGCAAAAAATATGTGCGGCTAAGGCCAGATATAACAATAAAAAACACGGACGGGAAACTTGACATTGTAGATACAAAGTGGAAGATCCCCAAAAATTTTGTAAAGGAATCAGATGCATATCAAATGAATGCGTATTCTTCAAGCATTCAGAAAGTCGACAGGGTATTTTTATTATACCCTTATGTTGAAAAACGTGATATTGTGGGTAATTATAGTTTTATTGATTTAAATGGAAGAAAACGTGCGCTCACAATTCGTACCGTGGATTTGATGCTGGTCTTAGACTGGAAAAAATTTGTAAAAGCATTTGAATCTATATTTGCCCGCGAACGTGTATGCTTATAAGCCGGAATGGCGGACATATGGCGGGAATGAAAGAATTGGCAGCAAATACAAAAAAAACATGGGTGAACAAAATAAAATGGAACATACTAAGAGAGATACCATGCGTATCTTTCTTTTTTATTGTTTTTTCGGAAAGGGGCATTATAACGATGATTTTTCATAAATTCCAAAAATACAGAAAAGGATTTTTCCTGACAGCTTTGTTTTGCCTTTTGTGTTTTTCTATAAACCTGCTATTCGATTCTATCCCAGATGAAATATATGTTGTAAAGGGGGAAGAAGAATCCGTTCATTTTTCTGTGCCTGTTACGGTGGAAAAAGAGGAGGTAAGCGTACCCGTCTTAAAAAGCCTGGCATCGAAAGCACAAGTTTGGAATTCGGAAGCACAAAGTGATAATTACCGGCTGTCTTGTAAGTTTTTGAATCTGATACCAGTTAAAGAGGTAAATGTCCATGTCATCGACAAAACCTATGTTATGCCTTCGGGCATGCCAGTTGGCATATATACTAAAACGAAAGGTGTTTTGATTATTGGGACAGGAAAAGTAGCTTCGGCGGATGGGCTAAATTATGAACCGGCAGATCAGATTGTGAAGGGCGGAGATTATATTACAAGTGTAAACGGCATGCAAATTTCTCTAAAGGAAGAATTAATAAGTTGTGTCAACAATTCTGGCGGAAAGCCACTGATACTTGGGATTTTGCGTGATGAAAAGCAGATTGAGGTGAAGGTGGAGCCAGTGAAGCTTTCGGACGGTACGTATAAGCTGGGGATTTGGGTGCGCGACGATATGGCTGGGGTAGGTACGTTAACGTATATAAAGGATAATCTGGAGTACGGGGCATTAGGGCATCCGGTCAGTGACGCTGATACCGGGTGTATGATACGCCTTGAAAAAGGCAATGTTTACCAGACAAATATTGTGGGGATTGTAAAGGGCAAAGATGGAGCGCCAGGAGAGCTGACTGGGGTGATTAATTACAAGAAAGAAAACTGCCTAGGGACGATTGCACAAAATACGAAAACGGGGATTTATGGAACATTAGACGCCGTACCGGAGGAGATGGAAGACGCTGTAGTAGAAGCGGGGCTAAAGCAGGATATCAGACGGGGGGAAGCGTATATCCTTTCTTCTCTGGACGGGGTGTTACGGCAGTTTAGGATTGAAATTGAGGATGTGGATTTTCATAGCAAGGAAGAAAATAAGGGGATTTTGTTCCATGTGACGGATGAGCTTCTTTTGTCAGAAACGGGCGGGATTGTGCAGGGCATGAGCGGCAGCCCGATTTTACAAGATGGTAAAATTATCGGCGCCGTAACCCATGTGTTTGTGTCGGATGCGACGAAAGGATATGGGGTTTTTATTGAGAAGATGCTGGAAAATTAGAGATTGTGAAAACCAAGGGGGAAAGAGCTTAACGGGGAGTTTGCCCGCAATTGCGTTCTTTTCTGTTCTCTAGAGCGAACTATAGGGAGTGGTGGCAAAAGGTTTATCAGGCAGAGGGCAGGAATGATTTTTGTCTTTTGGGGTTTGTCAAGTAAAGTGTGTAAGCTTTATAAAATTTCCTTACCAGCAGTTTCCATACACACGAAAAGTTAGTCAGAAAGCTTTCCGCAAGGACAGATTCACTGGTCGTATTCTCCGAATACAGCCGGTCGCCGGAAGCGAAATACCCAACAGCGATAGAACAGCGCTGCGCTCACAGTGGCAAGCGACAGTGTTGGCGGGAATATGGAAATCGCTATGGTTTTGATGTCATCCATGCGGCATGGCCCATGCATCCACAAGCTGCTGTTATATTACCCGGTAACA
>OFGF01000612.1_pt1 | contig 29051 bp, 28 predicted proteins | sample 1521711 | NCBI WGS metagenome assembly OFGF01 (sample SAMEA3504092, study PRJEB24116) | mouse gut metagenome | biome: mouse gut; feature: mouse-associated habitat; material: faeces | place: Denmark | collected 2011 | reverse complement strand
GAGTTAGCCGTTGCGGGTATGCATAATTTTTTGATGATAGGCCCTCCGGGGAGCGGAAAAACTATGATAGCCAAACGGATACCTGGCATATTGCCCCCAATGGCGGAAGAAGAAAGGCTGGAGGTATCTAAAGTTTACAGCATCTGTGGAATGATTTCACAAAACCAGCCCCTTATTCATAAACGTCCGTTCCGTATGCCGCACCATACCATAAGCCCAAATGGGCTGTCCGGTGGAGGCAGTATACCAAAGCCAGGGGAAATAAGCCTGGCACACAAAGGTGTTTTGTTTTTGGATGAGCTGCCGGAGTATAAAAAATCTACGTTGGAAATCTTGCGGCAGCCCATGGAAGACAAGCAGATTACGCTGGTGCGCCAGTCTGGCATTTACTGCTATCCGGCTGATTTTATGCTGGTGGCTGCGATGAACCCCTGCAAGTGCGGCTATTATCCGGACAGGGCGCGCTGCAGCTGCCAGGGGGCGGATGTCGCCCGTTATCTGGGCAGGATCAGCAAACCACTTTTAGACAGGATTGATATTTGTATTGATGTGCCAATCCTGCATTATGCAGATCTGGCGTGCAATAGCAAAAATGAGCCGTCTTCTGTAATCCGGGGACGGATAGTGGCGGCATTAGAACGCCAGAAAAGCCGTTTTTTTGATGCGGGCATTTCCTGCAACAGCCAGATCCCGTCAAAGGATATTGCAAAATACTGTAAATTAGATGGAGGGCAGCAACGGTACATGGGGGAAATATATCAAAAAATGGATTTATCTGCCAGGGCATATTATAAAATTTTAAAAACGGCAAGGACAATAGCAGATCTGGATGACAGCAGCAAAATTAAGGACTGCCACTTAAATGAAGCTATCTGCTACCGTGTGCAGGATAAAAAATATTGGGAGTAAATTATATGGAAGAAAAACAAAAGTATCAGTATTGGTTAAGATGCATACCAGGAGTCGGGAATAAAAAGCAGAGAAAGTTAGTAGAATATTGTGGAAGTGCAAATGAAGTTTATGGGTTAACCAGACAGCAGCTGGAAAGGATTGGCGGATTTTCCGGAAATGATATAGACGCCATTTTAACGTCTAAAAGTAACTGGGATTTAAACAAAGAAGCGGCCGTGCTGGAAGAAAGCGGGGTTTCTATGGTGACACTGGAAGAGCAGGGCTTTCCAGAGCGGCTAAAACATTTGACGGACTGTCCGTACGCCCTTTTTTTTAAAGGATGCCTGCCCGAAGAGGGAAGGAAAAGCGCAGCGATTATAGGCGCCCGTGCCTGTTCTTCTTACGGGCGGGCGGCCGCGCTTGAGGTGGCGGAAAGCCTTTCGCTCTATGGGGTGGATATTATAAGTGGTATGGCAGCAGGCATAGATTCCTTTGGGCATTGGGGGGCAATCCATGGGGGAGGCAGGACTTACGCTGTATTAGGATGCGGGGCAGATGTCTGTTATCCCAAGGGCGCACAGGAGCTGTATGGGCAGATCCTAAAATCAGGAGGGATATTGTCTGAATATTTGCCTCATACAAAGCCTGCCGCATCCCTGTTTCCAGCGCGCAACCGCCTGATTAGCGCTCTGTCTGACATTGTTATTATCGTAGAAGCGAAACAAAAAAGCGGATCGTTAATTACGGCGGATTTTGCCTTAGAGCAGGGGAAGGAGGTCTACGCCGTTCCGGGAAGGCTGGGGGATGCTTTGAGCGCGGGATCAAACGATTTGATCCGGCAAGGCGCGGGGATGGTATCTTCTGTGGGGGATTTGCTGGCAGACTTGGGGCTTTCGGGGACGAAGGGTAGGGTATACTGTAAAAAAGAAAGTGAAAATATATTAAATTCACTTGAAAAAGCAGAATTGATGGTGTATAGTTGCTTTGGTCTGTATGCAAAAAATATGGAGGAATTATTACAGATGACAAATATCCCGGTCCAGAAGCTTGCAGATATCTTGATACGGCTGCAGGCAAAAGGGCTCATCGAAGAGTTTTATAAAAACCATTACAGAAAAATATAAAACATGCATAAAGGAGTTTTTTAGTCATGGCAAAGAACCTGGTAATTGTGGAATCACCGGCAAAGGTGAAGACGATCAAAAAATTTTTGGGAAAAAATTATGAGGTGACTGCATCCAACGGGCATGTACGGGATTTGCCGAAAAGCCAGCTTGGAATTGACGTAGAACATGATTTTGAACCCAAATATATTACGATTCGGGGAAAAGGGGATATCCTTGCAAAACTCCGCAAGGAAGTAAAAAAAGCAGATAAAATTTACCTTGCGACTGACCCTGACCGCGAGGGGGAGGCTATTTCCTGGCATTTGGCGCAGGCGCTTAAGCTTGCGGACAAGAACGTATACCGTATCAGTTTTAACGAAATTACCAAAAATGCGGTGAAGGCGTCCTTAAAAACCCCGCGTGAAGTGGATATGGATCTGGTCAATGCACAGCAGGCAAGGCGGATGCTTGACCGTATGGTGGGCTATCGGATAAGCCCCCTGCTTTGGGCAAAGGTCAAGCGGGGCTTAAGCGCTGGACGTGTGCAGTCGGTTGCGCTGCGCATTATCTGTGACAGGGAAGCGGAAATTAACGCATTTATTCCCGAAGAATACTGGACGCTGGATGCAAAGCTTTTGGTTCAGGGGGAAAAGCGTCCATTGATGGCGAAATTTTATGGCAACGAAAAAGGAAAGCTTACGATTTCTTCTAAAGAGGAGCTCGATCATATTAAAAAGGAAATCGAACAGGCAGAATATAAAGTTTTGGAAGTAAAACGGGGGCAGCGCATCAAAAAAGCCCCCGCACCGTTTACTACAAGTACAATGCAGCAGGAAGCGTCAAAGGTGCTCAATTTTTCTGTCCAAAAGACGATGCGCCTTGCGCAGCAGCTATATGAAGGCGTGGACATTAAGGGGCTGGGCACGGTTGCTTTGATTACTTATCTGCGTACTGATTCTGTGCGTGTTTCCGAGGAAGCGGGCGAAGCGGCGAAAGCATATATTGCCAAAGCATATGGAGGGCAATACGCGGCGGAACACCTTGCCGAAAAGCAGGGTACCGCTAAAATACAAGACGCCCACGAAGCGATCCGCCCGACTGATATTACAAGGACGCCTGTGCTAGTGAAAGAATCGCTACCAAGGGATCTGTTCCGGCTTTACCAGCTTATCTGGAAGCGTTTTACTGCCAGCCGGATGAACGGGGCGGTATATGAAACAACCTCAGTCAAAATCGGGGCTGGCAGCTACCGTTTTCATGTGTCTGCTTCCAAAGTTACATTTGACGGCTTTTTATCCGTTTACGCTGCGGACGAAGAGGAAAAAGCGGCGAACAATGTCTTGTTAAAAGCGATAGACGAACAGACAAAGCTTTCTTTACAGGAGCTAGAAGAAAAACAGCATTTTACCCAGCCGCCGGCGCATTATACCGAAGCGTCATTAGTAAGAGCGCTCGAGGAGCTTGGGATCGGCCGCCCAAGTACATACTCCCCGACGATAACTACTATCTTAGGCAGGCGGTACGTGGTAAAAGAGAGTAAGAACTTGTATGTGACAGAGCTGGGGGAAGTGGTAAACTCAATTATGAAAGAGTCGTTCCCTTCGATTGTAGATGAGCATTTTACGGCGAATATGGAATCACTTTTAGATAAAGTGGAGGAAGGGGCGGTTAGCTGGAAGACCGTTGTGAGCAATTTTTACCCGGATTTGAACGAGGCAGTGGAGCATGCCGAGCAGGAGCTTCAAAAGATAACGATTGAGGACGAGGTTTCAGATGTAATCTGTGAGGAATGCGGGCGCAATATGGTGGTAAAATACGGTCCGCACGGAAAATTTTTGGCATGCCCGGGCTTTCCGGATTGCAGAAATACAAAGCCATATTTGGAAAAGACAGGGATTTCATGCCCTTTGTGCGGCAAGGAAGTAGTGATTAAGAAGACAAAAAAGGGAAGGAAATATTACGGGTGTGAGGACAATCCGGAATGTGGTTTTATGTCCTGGCAAAAGCCGTCTGAGAAGCCTTGCCCGCGTTGTGGGGGCTATATGGTGGAAAAGGGGAATAAGCTGGCATGTGTACAGGAACAGTGCGGCTACAGTGAGGAGATTACACAGAAAAAGAAGTAAGAGAAGATCCTTCCAAAATTTGTGAAAATAATATGAAATTTCTTGAGTATTCACAATTAGTATGCTAAAATACGACATAGCTATTTCCAAAATCAGAATATTGATAAGGAGGGTATCTTATGAGTGTGCAGTTGTTGGATAAAACAAGAAAAATCAACAAACTCTTGCATAATAATAATTCTTCCAAAGTAGTATTTAACGACATATGTGAAGTACTCACGGAGATTTTAAAATCCAACATCCTGGTTATCAGCAAAAAAGGAAAGGTCTTGGGTAGCAGTGTTTGCAAGGGGATTGATGAAATCGGGGAGCTGATTGTGGATGAAGTTGGAGGCTTCATTGACCCGCTGTTAAATGAACGCCTTTTGGGCATTCTTTCTACCAAAGAAAATGTCAATTTGGAAACATTGGGGTTTGCCGCTGATTTAAAGAGATACTGTGCGATCATTACGCCGATCGACATTGCCGGGGAACGGCTGGGGTCATTGTTTGTGTACCGGTGTGATGCACAGTACAATATTGATGATATCATACTAAGTGAATATGGTACGACAGTCGTAGGGCTTGAAATGATGCGATCGGTAAACGAAGAAAATGCAGAGGAAAACCGCAAAATCCAAATTGTAAAATCCGCCATCAATACACTTTCATTTTCGGAATTGGAAGCAATTACGCATATTTTTGAAGAGCTGGATGGCAATGAAGGGATATTGGTGGCCAGCAAGATAGCGGACCGTGTAGGGATTACACGTTCTGTTATTGTGAATGCACTGCGGAAGTTCGAGAGTGCAGGGGTGATAGAATCGCGATCCTCCGGTATGAAAGGGACGTATATTAAAGTGCTGAATGATGTCGTTTTTGAGGAACTTCAGAAGGTTAAAAAGCAGAATGAACGGTAGGCGGTTTGATGATGGCAGGCGTTTGTAAATAAATCTGAGAAAGGGATTGCAGGATGGGCTGTAGTCCTTTTTTTTGTGCGCGTAAGGGAAAATATACGGAAGATTAGCAGCATTTTGACAGTTACTAAGTTTTTTTGCTGCTATTTGTAAATAAAAAAACTTTACTAAGAATAAAAATAAACTATACAAAATGTTACAGATATTGCTTGTATATCCAATTTTTTTATTTAATTAGCTTAAATATCTCAAAAAAATACAATATCGTGTAAAAAGTGATAAAAAAATACTTGTCTTTTTTTTAATAATCTCTATAATATAAAAATAGAATAATATAAAATCAGGATAGAAGGTCGGTGAGAAGAAAGTATGTTTTCAACAAATGTTTTTAGTTATATCAACGTACTAAACAAAGCGGCAGATGCAAGCTGGCTTCGGGAGCAGACGATTGTCAATAACCTTGCAAATGTGAACACGCCCGAATATAAACGTAAGGACGTGGATTTTCAGAGCGTATTAAGGCGCGAGCTCGGGGATATGAAGTACATAACGTTAGACAGCAAGGTAGATCATGTGGATTTGGATCGCCTGAATGTTTCCACGTACTATGACCATGCCAATTATTCCTACCGCATGGATAAGAACAATGTGGACGTGGATACAGAAAATGTAGAGCTGGCATCGGAAAAGATCCGCTATGATGCGCTGACAGACTGTATGACACAGGAATTTTCCAGGCTGCGTACAGCAATGTCCAAATAAAATGGTACGATAAATGATGCATAGCAGATGGAGTTGCTGCATAAATTGTTGCAGTGAAACCAGAGGCACCGCAGATACATGACAGAACAGGAGGAGATAGTATGGCTTTATTCCAGGCATTTGATATCAGCGCGTCCGGAATGACGGCAGAACGGTTCCGCACGGATATTATTGCGGAGAATGTGGCGAATGTAAATACGACCAGGACAGAGGACGGTACGCCTTATAGGCGTAAGATTGTAACGTTTGCGGAGAAGGATTCCACTTCCTTTGCAGATCTTTTGTCCAGGACGGCGCGTAAGTATGGTGGCAACGGCGTTAAGGTTACGAAGGTGCTTGAGGATGAATCAACGGATTATATCATGAAGTACGATCCGGCGCATCCGGACGCAGACGAGAATGGGTACGTCTCGTATCCGAATGTCAATATCGTGACGGAGATGACGAACCTGATTGACGCGAGCAGGGGCTACGAAGCCAATGTAACCGCCTTTAATGCGATAAAAGCGATGGCACAGTCCGGGCTTCAGGTAGGTAAGCAGTAAGTAAGGGGCGAAAGAAAAATAGGTTAAGGAGGCATACATAATTATGGATATATCTTCGTTAAACAGTTTGGCGCCTGATTACATAGCGCAGGCATACGGGCTAAACCGGACGCAGTCTTCTTCTGGCGGGAAGGACGGCAGCTTTGGGGCGATTTTAGATACGGCGCTTGGCATGCTCCGGGAGACAAATGATTACAGTAATGCGGCGGAAGCGGCGCAGATCCAGTTTGCACTTGGGGAAGCCAACAGTACACATGAGCTGGCGGCGGCGCAGCAGAAAGCGAACCTTGCCTTGCAGTATACCGTTGCGGTACGCGATAAGGTAATGGAAGCATACAGAGAAATCATGAATATGTCTGTTTGATAGGTAGGGAAGTAGAATATGCCAGAGAATGTGCAAAATATACTAAATAAAATAAACGATTGGTGGAAGAAGTTTTCGGTAAAACAAAAGACGCTTTTAGTCAGCATTACAGCTGTGATTGTATTGGCGCTTGTTATTTTGGCGGTTGTGATGAACCAGCCGAATATGGTTACGCTTGTAACTTGTGAGAATGCCAAGCAGGCATCCCAGGTAAAAGAGCTTTTGGCCGGGGAGAATATCAAGGCCCAGATTTCGGCGGATGGCCTTACGTTTACGGTCAATGCCAAGGATAAGGCCAATGCCTCTATTTTGCTTGGCTCCAATAATATCCCTGCGGACGGCTATGGGATTGAAAATGTGTTTGATGGTAGTTTAAGCACAACCGAGTCTGACAAATCCAAAAAGTACCAGGTTTATCTGGAGAACAAATTTGAAGACGACCTTGCTACGATTTCCAATATCGAAACCGCATCCGTCCGCCTTTCCATTCCGGAGGAGGATGGTACGATCATTTCTATGGGGCAGGAAACCCATGCAAGCGTGATCCTGACTCTGAATGCCGAAATGACGGAAGAGCAGGCGGCGGGTATTGCCAAATTCGTAGCAACAGAAGTCGGGAACAAAACCACAGACAGCATCCTGCTTTTGGATTCCGACGGAAACGTCCTCTTTTCCGGAGGGGATTCCAGTACTGCAGCCGGGGCGGTTAATGCGCAGCTTTCTGCTAAGAGCAAGGAAGAGAACAAGGTAAAAAAGGAAGTCAGGGACGTTATGCTTGGGGCGGATGTATACGATAATGTATCGGTCGGCCTGAATTTGTCCATGGATTTTAATACAGAAGAATATGTGAACCAGCATTATTATGTGGATGATGGGCGTGAACAGGGGTATTTAAACAGCAAGAGTACATTTGAGTCGGAAGCAGAAGGTGGACGAGCTGATGTGCCTGGTACAGATACTAACGGCCAGAATGGAGATACAACCTATACGCTGCCAGATTCGGAGGTCACCTCTTCTTCTACAAGTGAGAATAAGGAAAATTACCTTACGAGCCAGGAGGTTACCAGGAGGAACAACAACGGGGGGGTTGTCAATTACGAAAATTCATCCATTTCTGTCGTAGCTACTTCTTATGTCGTCTATGACGAAAGGGCGCTTAAGGCAGATGGAACGCTAAATGACATGACATTTGACCAGTTTGTAGCACAGAACAGTGACCGTATTAAGACGACGGTAGACGACGAATTTTACAATATGGTTGCCAATGCAACTGGGATTTCCAGGGACAGGATTACGATTGTCGCATATGATGTGCCATTTTTTAAATACGCTTCCGCAAGCGGGAGGGATATCGCGGATTACCTGCAGATTGCACTTGCCGTTTTAATTTTCATCCTGCTCGGGTTTGTTGTATTCCGGAGCATGCGCAGGCAGGAAGAGCAGGCAATTGAGCCGGAGCTTGCCGTAGAAGATTTGCTTGAGAGTACAAAAGAAGCGGAAGAAGAGAGTTTAGAGGGTATAGGTTTCTCGGAAAAATCAGAAACGCGTATCCTGATAGAGGAGTTTGTGGACAATAATCCGGAAGCAGCGGCGTCATTGTTGCGCAATTGGCTGAATGAGGAGTGGGAATAGACATGAGCAGTGAAGAATTGACAGGTGTCCAAAAGGCCGCAGTGCTTTTAATTGCATTAGGGCCAGAGAAATCAGCGGACATTTTTAAACACTTGAAAGAAGATGAAATAGAAGAACTGACGTTAGAAATCGCCAATACCAGGAGCGTTTCCCCGCAGTTGAAAGAAAAAGTATTAAATGAATTTTACCAGGTATGTTTAGCGCAGCAGTATATCGCGGAGGGCGGTATTGCATACGCCAAAGAGCTGCTTGATAAAGCGCTTGGCGGCGACCGCGCGCAGGAGGTTATCTCCAAGCTTACGGCTTCGTTGCAGGTGCGCCCATTTGAGTTTGTCCGTAAGACAGACCCAAGCCAGGTGCTGAACTTCATCCAGGATGAGCACCCGCAGACGATTGCCATGATTTTAGCTTACCTGACTCCGGCACAGGCGGCGATGATTATGGGGGCGCTTTCCCCGGAGGTACAGGCAGATGTAGCAAAGAGGATTGCAACCATGGACCGTACATCTCCAGATGTCGTAAAAGAGGTGGAACGCGTGCTCGAACGCAAATTGTCTTCGCTTATCAACCAGGATTACACGGTTGTGGGCGGTGTAGACGCAATTGTCAATATTTTAAATACGGTAGACCGTTCTACAGAGAAGCATATTATGGAATCCCTCGAAATCGAAGAGCCGGAACTGGCAGACGAGATCCGCAAGAAGATGTTCGTATTCGAAGATATTATGCTGCTCGACGACCGCGCTATCCAGCGTGTGCTGCGTGATGTGGACAACAATGACCTTGCGGTTGCATTAAAGGGTTCTGGGGAAGACGTACAGAATACTATTTTCAAGAACCTCTCGAAGCGCCTTGCTTCTATGATCCGGGAGGATATGGAATTTATGGGCCCTGTCCGTATGAAGGACGTAGAGGAAGCACAGCAGAAGATTGTTGGTGTAATCCGTAAATTAGAAGAGTCTTCTGAGATCGTAATCTCCAGAGGCGGAGGTGACGAGATCGTTGTCTAATTTATTTAAACAGTATAATACCGCAGAACCCAAAAAGGATATCCGTGTCATAGATTATAACCCTATGGTAGAGGAACGGCTTGCCGAGCTGGTGAAAAAGCAAAGCGGGGACGGGGCGGACGAAGAAGGCTTTAAGGAATTAAGCCTGATTGCTGGTGAAGCGCAGATGCCAAAAGAAGATCCCCAGGAAGCCATAAAGCGGCAGTTAGAAGAAGCGGAAGAGACTTTAAGGAGTGCGAAAGAGGAAGCGGAGTCCTTGCTTGAAAAAGCAAGGGCCGATGCCGGAGGAATAAGGCAGAAGGCAATGGAAGACGGGCAGAAAGAGGGCTACGATACAGGTTTTGCACAAGCGAAGGCAGAGCTTGAGGAAGAGTACAGCCGCCGGAAGCAAGAAGTCGAACAGCTTGAGGCAGGCCGGCAGGCAGAATATGACAGGCGGCTTAAGGATCTTGAGCCAAAGCTTTTGGACGCCGTCCTTACTGTTGTCGAAAAGGTTTTCCATGTCCGGTTTGATGATAAAAAAGATATTTTATTGTACTTGGTTGGGAATACGCTTGCAGAGATTGACGGCTACAAGGAATTTTGTATTCGTGTGCGCCGGGAAGAAAAGGAGTTTTTGGAAGCGCACAAAGATGAAATAATTGCCGGTGTCGGAAAGGATATTACGCTTACCTTTGCGGCGGATCTTACAATGGAAGCGAATGAATGCGTAATTGAAACTGATAGTGGTATGTTTGACTGCGGCGTAGGCGTGCAGTTGGGGAATTTGATAAAAGATTTAAAGGCATTAAGCCTGTGAGGATGAGGGAACGTGGCATATAATTTAGACAAATATTTACAACTGGCAGACCGTACATATTTTGACAGGCTAGGGAAGGTGGCGAAAGTCGTAGGGCTTACGATTGAATCCATTGGCCCGGAAGCGAAACTGAATGATTTATGCCGCATTATCATTGATAAGAATAAGGACATTTCCGTAATGGCAGAAGTAGTCGGGATACGGGATAACCGCCTGCTGTTGATGCCTTACGAAAGTGTGGAAGGTTTGGGCATTGGGTGTACTGTAGAGAATACGGGGCATCCTTTGTCTGTGTGTGTAGGCGATGCGCTGCTTGGCCATATGGTGGACGGGATCGGCAGGACAGTAGAACCGGTGGAATTTGCTGGGGGCAAGGAATATTCGGTTGAAGCGCCGCCCCCTGATCCGATGGAACGTAAGATAATAGATGAAATTTTGCCTCTTGGCGTAAAAGCTGTTGACGGGCTGATAACGGTCGGCAAAGGGCAGAGGATTGGAATATTTGCCGGCTCTGGCGTCGGCAAGAGTACCTTGCTTGGCATGTTTGCAAGGAATACCCAGGCAGATGTCAATGTCATTGCCCTGATTGGGGAACGCGGCAGGGAAGTAAGGGAGTTCATCGAACGGGATTTGGGGGAAGAAGGGATGAAGCGGTCCGTGGTGGTCGTGGCGACTTCTGACAGGCCAGCCCTGATCCGTAATAAGGCGGCAAAGACGGCGACGGCAATTGCCGAATATTTTAGAGATCAGGGAAAAGACGTGCTTTTGATGATGGATTCACTGACGCGCTTTTCTATGGCGCAGCGGGAAATTGGGCTTGCATCCGGCGAACCGCCCGTAACAAGGGGGTATCCGCCGAGCGTCTATTCGGAAATGCCAAAGCTTTTGGAGCGGGCAGGCAATTCCAGCGAAGGTTCTATAACCGGGCTTTATACAGTACTCGTTGACGGGGATGATTTTAACGAGCCGATTACGGATACGGCGAGAAGTATATTAGACGGGCATATTATGTTGTCGAGGAAGCTGGGGCATAAGAACCATTATCCAGCTATTGACATATTACAGAGTATATCGAGGGTAATGAGTTCAGTTGCCGGCAAAAGCCACAAGGATGCAGCCGGAAAACTAAAGAATGTGCTTGCAACCTACCAGGAAGCGGAAGATTTGATTAATATTGGGGCGTATAAACGGGGATCAAACCCAGGAATCGATTACGCGATTTCAAAGATAGATGCAGTCAATGCATTTTTGATGCAGGATACCATGGAAAAATTTGAATTTGAAGAGGAAAAACGGATGTTGGAAGCTCTTTTTGCAGAATAAGGGAACCGGAAGGGCATCCGGGCTGTTGCGGGTAAGGTGGGACGATGGCAGTATTTCGTTATAAATTGCAAAGTGTATTGGATATTAAGCAAAAATTGGAGGAGCAGGAGAAAATTGCTTTTGGTTTGGCGGCTGCAAGGCTAAGCGAGGAGCAGGAAGCGCTGCAGAATCTGATGATCCGCAAAGCGGGTTATGACCGGCAGGCGAGGATGCTTGTGGAAGGAGCTATTAATGTCCTTGAAATCAACGCCTGCCGGGGCGCCATTGAAGTGATGAAGACGAAGATACGTGCACAGATGCTTGAAGTGCATAAGGCGCAGCGGCAGTTAGAGGCCGTCCGGCAGAGGTTAAACGCGGTTATGGTGGAACGCAAGACATATGAGAAATTGCGTGAAAAGAAGCTCGATGAATTTAAACAGGAGCTTTTGCAGGAAGAGAAAAAGGAAGTAGACGAATTGGTCAGCTATACATATCATCAGAATGAAGGGTAACAGGTGGTGGACGACATGGATAATCAAAATGCAAGGATGCCGGAAGAAGGAAGCGGAGATAAAAAAGCAGACAAAAAAGCTGCAAAGCAGGCAAAACGGGAAGAAAAAGCGAGGAAACGGGAAGAAAAGCTAAGGCAGAAACTGGCAAAAGCCGGGGCGTCTCCGGAAGAAATCGAAAAGGCAGTCGCAAATAGCGGGGACTACGACGAAGAAGGGGGCAGCCGCCTTGCCGTATTTTTTGTAACCCTCGTGATTGTCGTTATCTGGCTGGCAATCTTAGCGCTGCTGATTAAGATGGACGTTGGCGGATTCGGTTCTACCGTAATGCGGCCATTGTTAAAAGATGTCCCGTATTTAAACCGTATCCTGCCGGAAGAGGAAACAGAGCTTGTAGGCGTACAGGGTACAGAAAATACGGAAAACCCATATGCGACATTAGATGATGCCATAGCGCGGATCAAGGAGCTTGAAGTAGAATTGCAGAATGCCAAAAATGCAGCAAAGGACAGCCAGAACCGCATGGCGGATTTGGAAGGCCAGTCTAAGCAGCTAGAGCAGTACAAAGCAAACGAAGCGGCGTTTGAAGAACGCAGGCAGAAGTTTGACGAAGAGGTTGTGTTTGCCGACCAGGCGCCCGATATAAATGAATACAAGGCCTTTTATGAGGGGATAGAGCCTGCAAATGCGGAAGCAATTTACAAACAGGTGATTGAGCAGCAGCAGGCAGACGAAGAGCTGGAAAAATATATTAGTATGTATTCCAATATGAAGCCGAAGCAGGCGGCGGCTATCTTTGATACTATGACAAACGATCTAAAGCTCGTAGCCAAAATCCTGCAGGCTATGGATGCAGACGTGAGTGCGGGTATTCTGGGGGCAATGAATGCAGATACGGCAGCAAAGCTGACCAAAATCATGCAGCCCTCTGAACCATAAATAGTTTATCCTATAAAGAAAGGAGGAGAAGCCATGAAAACAAATATTGCGGGGATTACCCAAAATATGCTGCAGGCGAGGGCAGAATTAAAAGCCGAATCAGCGGGAAGTACAAAAGAACAGAAGCTGTCTGTTAGTTTTTTTGAAATGATGGGCCAAAGCACGGCATCTTATAACGCCGGTGCGAAATCAGGCTCCGACGAGCTTGTGTACCGTGTAGATGCGGCAGATAGCAGTTCTACGCAAAATGCATACGATGTTTATGCGAACCCTGCAAAAGGTGTAGCTGTCAAGGAAGATGTCCCGCCAAAAGAGGTACTTTCGGAGGCATCGGAAGAGCTTACAGAGTACGAAAAGGAGGTTAGGGCTGCTTTAAAAGGGCAGTTTGGAATCACAGACGAAGAAATTGACCAGATATTGGAAAGCCTGGGGCTTACAATTTTAGATCTGGGAAATATTTCGGATCTGACAGCTTTTGTACAGGAGCTGACTGGACAGGACATAGGCGCGCTGTTTTTAAGCGAAGCATTCCAGGATGTGAAAAGCATGGTAACAGAAGCGGCAGAAACGCTTTGTACAGAACTTGGCATTTCAAAAGAAGAGCTGGATGCCTTAGCGGAAACATTAAAGTCACAAATGCAGCCCGAAGGGGAAACGCCTGTATTGCCTGAAGGGGAAGCGCCTGACACAGTAATATCAGAAATGCCAGGGCAGGCAGAAACACTGCAGGAAGGGGCACAGACACAGGAAATTGTAAAAGAAATATCCCCTGAAACGGAAGGGATTCCACAAAAAGGGCAGGAAGCGGTATCTGTTACTGTACAGGAATCAGAAGCGCCACCAGAGGAAGCTGTTATGGAGGAATCCGGAGATGCCACACAAAAAGAGGGTACTACTGTACAAAAAAGCGGTGGTTCAGAGCTTGGGCAGGCTGCAGACGGCAGTACTGGCCAAAATTCCGGTGAACCGGAGGAAAACCTTTTAGAGCAGGCTAAAAATACGGCGCCAGATACGCCGAATGCAGCCGTACACGCGGCAGTGCCAGAAGCACAGGCGGTAAAGGCAGAGCAGTTTGCTATACCGCAGGAGACGGCTGTACCTTATGCCAGCCAGATAGACACCATGCAGATCATTGAGCAAATAGCAAAGCAGGTCAGGGTAACGGTTTCGGCTGCGGCCACATCCATGGAGATGCAGCTGAACCCAGAGAATTTGGGCAAGATTTATTTAAACATCACCGAAAAAGAAGGAGCTGTGCGCGCCCAGCTGGCAGCACAGAACCAGACAGTGAAAGAAGCGCTTGAGACACAGGTGGCAGAGCTGCGCCAGTCTTTAAGCCAGCAGGGCATTAAGGTAGATGCGATAGAAGTTACCGTAGCGTCCCATGAGTTTGAGCAGAACTTAGAAGAGAATGCAAGGCAGGAAGAACAGATGCGCGAGCAGATGCAGCAGTCTGGAAAGCAGACAAGGAGAAGCCTTAATTTAAGCGAGCTTGACGAATTATCCGGCCTAATGACGGAAGAAGAGCAGCTGGTAGCGCAGATTATGCGGGACAACGGCAACCAGGTAGATTTAACAGCATAAATAGTATAACAGGAAAGGAGAAACGATATGGCATTAGTAGCACCGGTTGAAAACGGAAAAGTAGTTGAAAAAGAGACTTCGGCATCTGCTAAATCGTCAAAAGCAGAAGCCAGCAGCACATCGGGGCTGGACAAAGAAGCGTTTTTGCAGCTTTTGGTTGCACAGATGCAGTACCAGGATCCGTTGGAGCCTATGGACAATACCGAATATATTTCCCAGCTTGCGACTTTCTCACAGTTAGAAGCGACTCAGAACTTAGCGGATACGGTTAGCCAGGGCATGGCCAATAGCTTAGTCGGGAAGTATGTGTTCCTGGATGTAACAGATAAGCTTGGGAATGTATCTACGATTGCAGGAAAAGTGGATTATGTGATGTACGAAGGCGGAGAGGTATACCTGGCAGTCAACGACGGGCTTTATTCGCTTGCGGATCTCAATACGGTAGCAGACGGCGCTTATTATGAAGCGTTTGAGCTGGCAAGCGTTTTCTCGGCGGCAATCGCAAAGCTTCCGTCCGTAAATGCTGTTACAAAATCCGATGCCGAAGCGGTAAAGAATGCCAGGGCAATGTACGATGCAATGAATTCTTACCAGAAGGGCTTTGTTCAGGAGAAGGATCTCGAAAAGCTTGAGGCATTGGAGAAAAAGCTTAAAGAGATTTTGCCGCCCGAAGACGATTCGTCCGGAGACAAGGGCGAAGGGGACGATAAAGTCGATGCGGATGACAAAGACGACAAGCTGTCAGACGGCTGATTAAGCGGGGTGGAAGCATGGAAAAGATCACAAACCGGTTTACATCCATTGAACAGGTTGCGGGCAAGTATTTAAAAACATCCGGGAATGCAAGGACGCAGGAAGAACCCCCGGTTTCTTTTGGAGAAATCCTGCGTAAAAAACAGTCGGAGACGGCATCGGAGCTGAAATTTTCCAAGCACGCTTCTATGAGGTTACAAAGGCGGAACATAAACCTTACAAAGGAACAGAACGAACGTTTGGAAAACGGCGTATTAAGGGCCGGTGAGAAAGGAATCCGGGAATCCCTCGTGATGGTGGATTCGCTGGCATTTATCGTAAATGTTCCAAGCAAAACCGTTGTAACCGCAATGGATCAGACAGAAACGCAAAATAACATATTTACCAATATTGACGGCGCCGTCATTATGTAGCTGGGCCTTAGGGAAAGCTGATATGCCCTCGACTGACAGAGAGGGCAGGCGCGCCATAGATTATTAGGAGGTCATTCATTATGATGAGATCATTATTTTCTGCTGTGTCAGGCCTTAAGACACATCAGACCAAGATGGACGTAATCGGTAACAACGTTTCTAACGTTAATACTACGGCGTTCAAATCATCCAATGTAGTTTTCAGTGATATTATGTACCAGACAACCGCAGCCGCGACAGCAGCCAATGCCGCAACTGGCAAGGGCGGTGTTAACGCAAAGCAAATCGGCCTTGGCGTTACGACCGGGGCAACCAAGGTTACTATTACAAACCCTGGTTCTGCGCAGACAACCGGGGATCCATTTGATATCCGTCTGACTGATAAGGTATCCACCAACTTCTTTATCGTAAACGACGGTATGAGGAACATCTTTACCCGTTCAGGGTCGTTCTTTATTGACGGGGCAGGCAACCTTGCCATGACCTCTACCGGTTATACGGTTATGGGCTGGCAGGTAGATCCGGAAACCGGCAACATCAAGAAGGATACCGTATCCGCCTTGCGCGTGATGCAGGAGAAGAATTTAACATCCCCGCCGGAATCCACGACGGCTGCGACAATCGGCGGCATCATTGACAAAAACGATACCAATGTGACAAGCGATGAAGGCCAGACCCTGAATTTAAATTTCTACGACCGTTTGGGATACCAGTATGTGGCACAGTTTTCCTTAAAGCTGACGGATGCAAAAACGCAGTCTTATACGGTTGAACTGTCCGATATCCTGGATTCGGAGAATAAATCCATACTTTCTGAATATATTGATGGCGGCGGGGATTTGGCAGCGGTATTCGGAAGGAATACGACTGCAAAGAAGACATACCCGATTACACAAAAAGATATCAAGTATATGACAGACGGGGATTTCAACCTGGGGTACCAGGGAGAGGGCTATTATTTTTCCTATTCCACCTTTGATACGGCAGGCAACCCGCTGACCGAATATGTACAGGTGACGGTAGATCCTGCCACCAATACATATACCATTCCAGAATACAGCTATTATGCGGATGCGCAGAGCGGTATGGATCAGACAGGCGCCATTACGGTTCCTGAGAAGATAGGGGCAGTTACAGATCTGTTTGGGATAACGCAGGCACAGTTAAACTCGATTGGCAGCCCGACTGTGCCAACCGGATCGTTTAATACGACGACAGGTGCGTTTGAATATACGACTCCGGCAGTTAACTTTACCTTAAAGATTGACCCTGACAACGGTAACTTCTCTTATGTCGGCATGCAGGGATCGGATCAGGTAACATTAAACCTAGCAAATACCCTTGGCAACCAGTTTACCGATATTGATATTGACTTTTCCTCCTGCATAAGCTCAGATAACGGCGGAAAGAGCACCATAGCTGCGGAAGGAGGCTTTGAGAACGGGACGGTTGGAAAGGGTAAAGCCCTTGGTACTTTGATTGGCCTTAGCGTCAGCAACGACGGCAAGATTTTCGGCGCATACGACAATGGCAACACCACAGTGCTTGGGCAGATTGCGGTAGCACAGTTTGCAAATGCTTCCGGCCTTGAGAAAATCGGCGAGAACTGCTACGGCACGACTCTAAACTCCGGCGAGTTTGACGGGATTGGCGTGGAAATCGCAGCAGACGGCAGCAGCATGACATCCGGCGAGCTTGAGATGTCAAACGTTGATTTATCAACGGAATTTACACAGATGATTATTACCCAGAGGGGCTTCCAGTCGAATTCACGTATTATTACGGTATCCGATACGCTGCTTGAGGAGCTGATTAATCTCAAACGATAATCAATAATTAAAGTATAAGTGTTCCATTTTAACACAATTTGTGGTAAGATGTGTGTATGATTTGGTGACCTGCTTACTGGATCATACACACTTTTACTGAAAAGCCGGAGAGCTGTTTTAAAAAAAATTCATACAGCTTGTAGACAAGTGTGTGAAAATCTAGTAAACTAGTAATGATAGGTTTTTGTCAGAGAAAAAATAATGAAATGGGTAGGTGAGAATGAGTGGATATAGCATCTTTATTGGGTATTGTCCTCGGCTTGGCGATGACTGTCTTCGGTATTCTGTCAAACAAGGCTGAGTTGCTCGGATACATAGACGTGCCATCTGTCATCATTACGATTGGTGGATCTATTACGGGCGTTTTGGGTTCCTTTAAGCTAAGCGATTTTATTAACGGCTTTAAGAGCTTTGCGCTTGTTTTTAAGGAAGATGCCATGGATCCAGGGGAGATTATCGGCAACGTAATTAACCTGGCGAATGTAGCCAGGAAGGAAGGCCTTCTGGCGCTGGAAGAAGCGTCAAACGACATTGACGATCCATTCTTGAAGAAAGGGATTATGCTGGTAGTAGATGGTACGGATCCGGAGCTTGTACGCGGAATATTGGAAACAGAACTGGCGTGCCTGGAAGACCGCCACAAAAAGGTAATCGGTTTCTGGGAGAAATGGGCGGAATTAGGCCCTGCCTGGGGTATGATCGGTACCCTGATTGGTCTTGTAAACATGCTCAACAACATGGAAGACGCATCGGCAATCGGGCCTGCTATGGCGGTTGCGTTGCTGACGACTCTGTATGGTTCCATGATTGCGAACTGGCTGTGTACCCCAATTGCGTCTAAGATGAAAGTGAATAACGATTTAGAAGTCATTGTAAAAGATGTTATGGTAGAAGGCCTTCTCTCTATCCAGGCGGGAGAGAACCCACGTGTTATTGAAGAGAAACTCAAATCCTTCCTGTCACCGGCCATCCGAGACAGCGTTGGCACCAGCGGAGGTGAAGAATAGTGGCGAAAAAGAAACAGGAAGAAGCACCAAAAGGCTCACCGGCATGGATGGCTACGTTTAGTGACTTGATGAATCTGTTACTGTGTTTCTTCGTGTTGCTCTTTTCCATGTCAACGGTGGATGCAGCTAAGTTTGAAATGGTAGTCGCTTCTTTGCAGAGTACTTTCAGCGTACTGCCCGCCGGCGGATCTTCTATTGGGGAAGGGGAGCTGATTTCTTCGGGTGTTAGCCAGCTAAAGGATTTCAGTATGTACTTTGAGCAGCTTTCCTCTGAAGAAACGGATGATACACAGACGGAAGAAAGCAAACAGGATGAGGGACAAAGCGTAAAGGAAACATACCAGCAGGAGGCCTTAAAAGAATCAGAGCAGATGGCGGAGCAGATCAGCAAAGAAGTAGAGAAGAACGGAATCCAGAACCAGGTGGAAGTGGATTTCAACGGACAGTATGTCCTGCTGACGTTAAACGGCGCATTGTTATTTGATTCGGGGAGTTCTGAGATACGGCAGGATGCGTATCCTCTGGTTGATAAAATCGGTGCAATTTTAACAAACTACCGCAGTAATATTATAGAGATAGAAGGGCATACGGACAACGTGCCGATTTCTAACAGCAAGTATGAGAACAACGATGTGCTTTCTATGTACCGTGCGCTAAGTGTTGCGGATTACATCAGGGGCATTACGGATTTGGAATCGGGCCTTATCAAATCATCGGGGAGAGGGGAGTACGTTCCGATTGCAGATAATGCAACGCCGGAAGGGCGCGCCCGCAACCGAAGGGTAGAAGTCAAAATTTATAACTCCTATAGTTCAGGCAATTAACAAGAAAGGAACAGGAATATGAAAAAGAATTTGATTACGGTTATGGTCTTGGCGTTAGTCTTAGTCAACCTGGTTTTGACAGCTGTCCTGACAATTACAATCTTGCCGCAGACAAAAAAGGCAAATGAGCTGATTACCCAGGTTTGCTCGGCCATTGATTTGGAGCTGCGGAGCGGTGCGGTATCGGGAGATACCTTGCGTGTTCCGATTGACAAGGTTGCTTCTTATGATATCGAAGAGATGACAATCAATTTAAAAGACGGCGGCGACGGCAAGAAGCATTATGCGGTGATTCAGGTATCCCTTTCCATGAATACGGAAAGCGAAGGCTATAAAGAGTATGGCGGAGAGAAGATGGCGGAAAAGCTAAGCCTTATTAAGAATCAGATTAATTCAATTGTTTCCGGTTTTACATACGAGGAATTTACAGCAGACCAGCAGGGTGTACAGGACGCTATTCTTGCAGGGCTGCAGCAGTTATTTAATTCTGATTTTATTGTAAGCGTAGGATTTTCCAAAGTAACTGCACAATAATGAAAAGCGGATTAGGCGGGTGGTGAAATTTCATGGGTGATGTGTTATCCCAGAACGAGATAGACAGTTTGCTAAAGGCATTAAACGAGGGCGAGCTTGACGTAGATGAAATGAAAGACGCTCCGGAGAAACCGGTGAAGAACTATGATTTTGCGAGGCCTTCCAAATTCTCGAAGGAGCATTTAAGGACACTTGAAATCATATTTGAGCATTATGGAAGGTTATTATCCACAAACCTTCCGGTGTATTTGAGGAAAAGCGTCCAGGTGGAGGTGATGGATTCCGAAGCCGTTACATATTCGGAGTTTTCCAATGCGCTTTCCAACCCGGTTTTGTTAGGAGTTGTGGATATGGCGCCGCTAAATGGCAATATTATCATAGGCGTGGCATCTAAGCTGGGTTATTCCATTGTGGACCGCATGCTGGGAGGTGTAGGTGTACCGTTGGAGAAGAGCCGCGATTTTTCGGAGATAGAACTTTTAATCCTGGAACGGATTATGGTTGTATGCGTAGAGCTGCTGAGTGATCCGTGGCAGAATGTAGTCAAGATTCATCCCCGGCTTGAGCGGATCGAAACAAATTCGCAGTTTGCCCAGATTATTTCCCCGAATGAGATGATAGCGATTGTCACCATCAATATCAAAATTGGGGATGTAGAAGGCCTGATGAATGTCTGCCTGCCGTTTATTACGTTAGAACCTGTCATGGATAAATTGAATACGAAGTTCTGGTATTCAAGTATCAAAAAGAGTGACGAAGCGGTATATACGGAGGCGATCCAGGGCTTGATATCCAGGGCACCCGTGCCAATCAAAGCCTATCTGGGCAAGAGTACGGTTTCTGTCAATGATTTTACAAACCTCCAGATAGGGGATGTTATCCGTCTGGATTCAAAAGTAGACAGGGAATTGGATATCTATGTTGGCAATATACGCAAATTTACTGCATTACCGGGTGCGTCTGGCAACCAGTATGCAGTCAGGATCACATCAGTAATCGGAGAGGAGCAGTAGACAATGGATGGAATGTTATCGCAGGAAGAAATTAACGCCCTGTTAAACGAAACGGACGGTTCTGGTGAATCGGAACAGCCGCTTTCTGATTCTGAAAAAGATGCAGTAGGTGAAGTCGGTAATATCAGCATGGGAACAGCAGCGACAACATTGTTTTCATTGGTGAACAGGAAGGTTGATATTTCGACACCGGTTGTATCCACGGCTACATGGGATGACATTGTTGCGGCTTATGAAAGGCCCTGCGTATTTATCCGGATCGGATATACGGTGGGTTTAGATGGAAGCAATGTACTTGTATTAAAGGAACATGATGTAAAAGTAATCACCGATTTGATGATGGGGGGGGACGGGACCAATATCAGCGAACCGCTTGGCGAGCTGCACTTAAGTGCAATTTGCGAAGCGATGAATCAGATGATGGGTTCAGCAGCAACCTCACTTTCATCCATGTTAAATAAAATGATTGATATTAGCCCGCCGGAGGCAGACGTAGTAGACGTGGCAGAGACGGTAGACGGAGGGCAGATTGACAGCTTTTTGGCCGGAGAGTTTGTCATGATTTCATTCCGCATGGAAATTGGTGATTTGGTCAACAGCCAGATTATGCAGTTGTATCCGTTCTCTTTTGCAAGGGAGATGTGCTCGAGTATCACGAAGAACATGGAAATGGGGTCGGAGCCGCCTGTAGCAGAAGCTCCGGCAGAGCAGCCGCAGCAGCAGCCAGTACAGCAGCAGCCGATGGCACAACAAATGGAGCAGCCAGTCATGCCCCCACCGCAGCAAATGCCGCAGCAGATGGGGATGCCGATGGGGCAGCCAATGATGGGAGGACAGCCAATGATGGGACAGCCGATGATGGCTCAACCGGTTAATGTACAGCCGGCGCAATTCCAGAGCTTTGCACAGGGGATGAGCCCTGCATTGCAGTCAGAAAATATCGATCTGATTATGGATGTGCCTTTGGACGTGACCGTTGAATTGGGAAGAACAAGTAAATCAATCCAAGAAATTTTAGATTTTACACCAGGCACGATTATTGAACTGAATAAACTTGCGGGAGAGCCGATTGATGTACTTGTAAACGGAAAGTATGTAGCAAAAGGCGAAGTAGTTGTAATTGAAGAAAATTTCGGTATCCGAATTACTGAAATTGTCAAATAACCAGGATAGGAGATTAAAAAGATGGCAAAAAATATTTTAGTATGTGACGATGCAGCATTCATGCGGATGATGATCAAAGATATTTTAACAAAGAACGGCTATAACATTGCCGGAGAAGCAGAGAACGGTTTGAAGGCGGTAGAAAAATATAACGAAACCAAACCGGATTTGGTACTTATGGATATTACAATGCCTGAAATGGATGGGATCCAGGCGTTAAAGAAAATCAAAGAAATGGATCCAGCAGCTAAAGTTGTTATGTGTTCTGCAATGGGACAGCAGGCTATGGTTATTGAAGCAATCCAGTCGGGGGCAAAGGATTTTATTGTAAAGCCGTTCCAGGCAGAACGTGTGTTGGAAGCGGTAAAAAAAGTCGTAGGTTAACATGTACAGGATAGCAGTACGTGCTTCTTCGTTTGAAAGTTTTATACAGCTTATAGGCGTGCTGGTGATCTTTTTGTTTGTTTTAGGGGTTACATATGTGGCGACACGCTGGATTGCGGGATATCAGAAGACGCACAGCTTCAACCGCAACCTTAAAATCATAGAGACGCTCAGGCTTACAACGAATAAGTATGTCCAGATTATCCAGGCAGGCGACGAATATTTAGTCCTTGCAATTGGAAAAGACGAGGTGCGGCTGCTGACAAAATTAACAGGGGAACAGTTAAAGGAGATACCTTCCGGGGAATTGCCGGAAGGCATAACGACAGAAAGTTTTAAAGAAATATTTGAAAAAATAAAAAAACATATACCGAAGAAGTAGACGGGAATTTAGTATGGATAAATTAAAAAAAACGTATTGTAAAATATCTCTGGTTTTTGCGGCCGTTATGATGGTAATTTCTATTATATTGGTATGCGGGCAGAGTGTCTACGCAACTGGGACAGATAATAATCCCCCTTTGGATTATGACAATGCAGTAGATGCGATAGATGTACCTTCTCCTGACGATATAACGGATCCGGAGGATCAAAGGGGGCAGGACGCAGGGCGCGCTACTTCTGATGGTATTAACGGGTTTACATTCAGTTATAACAATGAAGAGGGGACGCTGTCCGGTTCGCTTAGGATTTTATTGACGCTGACAGTCCTTTCTCTGTTGCCGTCGATACTAATTATGCTGACATCCTTTACAAGGATCATTGTAGTGCTGCATTTTTTGAGGGCTGCAGTTGGTACTCAGACAGCACCGCCGAACCAGGTTTTAGTCGGCCTTGCCTTGTTTTTGACATTGTTTATTATGCAGCCGGTGTTTACCGATATTAACGAGAATGCCATTAAGCCTTTTGATGCCGGGGAAATTACGCAGGAAGAAGCATTTGAAATCGGCAGCAAGCCGTTGCGGGAATTTATGAACGGGCAGGCGCAGACAAAAGATATTGACCTGTTCATCCAGATTTCTGGAGGGGAATATGACAGTTATGACGATGTCCCGTTTTCCGTCTTAATTCCTAGTTTTATCATTAGCGAATTGCGCCAGGCATTTATTATAGGGTTTGTTCTCTATATCCCCTTTATTGTGATTGATATGGTAGTTGCTTCCGTGCTAATGTCTATGGGTATGATGATGCTTCCCCCAACGACAATATCGCTGCCGTTTAAGATTTTGCTTTTTGTATTGGCAGACGGCTGGAATCTGGTGATTGGCAGTCTGGTTAAGACTTTTTATTAACGGCTGCATTAGTATGACGGGAGGGGAAACAGATGATTACACAGGGAGATATAATTGTAATTGCCAAAGAAGCTATTTATACTATTATTGTATCGGCGGCCCCTTTACTGCTGATATCTTTGGTCATTGGTTTGGTGATTAGTATTTTTCAGACTGTGACATCCATTCAGGAACAGACGCTTACGTTTGTGCCGAAAATCTTAGCGGTATTTATTGGGATTATGCTGATTGGGCCATGGATGCTTGATATCCTGTCCAATTATATGGTGCGCCTGTGGACTGACTTTAGTGTATATTTAAGCTAGGTTGAGTTATGGTTAATTATAGCTTTTCTTTACTTGCATTTGAATATTTTTTGTTGATTTTGGTCCGTATATCCGCTTTTGTGTCTGTAGCCCCTTTTTTTGGGACACAGAATACGCCGGGAAGGTTGAAGGTGGGGTTGTCCTTTTGTATTTCCCTTCTTTTGTTTCAGGTTGTCCCAAAGGAGAGCCTTGGATATACCGGGATTGTGGGATATTCCATTATCGTCTTAAAAGAAGGAATTACTGGCTTGCTCATTGGGTTTGCAGCAAACATCTGTAATTCCATTATTTTATTAGCCGGAAATTTGATGGATATGAATATTGGCTTTTCCATGGCGACGGAATACAACCCGCAGATGCGGACGCAGGCAAGCGTTTCTGCGAACCTATACAGCTACCTGGTTTTGCTGCTTTTGGTTGTTACCAATATGCATCATTATATTTTGCGGGCGGTAGCGGATTCCTACCAGCTGATACCAGTAAATGGGCAGATGTTCCAATGGGATTATCTTTTGCAGGGTATGGTCACATATATGATAGACTCGTTTGTCATTGCGTTTCGGATAATCCTTCCAGTGTTTGCCTGTATAATGATATTAAACTGCATTCTGGGGATTATGGCAAAAGTATCGCCCCAGATGAATATGTTTGCAGTCGGTATGCAGCTTAAGGTTCTGCTTGGCTTGGTTGTGATGCTGATTACCATTGACCTGTTTGTCAATGTGTCTGATTTTATTTTTGACGAAATGAAAAAAATTATGGTGTACATGATAAAAGGGATGTATTCATCATAGACGCCCGGAGGGGAATAAGAATTGGCAGAATGGGAGAACAGGCGGCTTCCCTACCAGCTGCAATGGTTTGCAAAAGACGGGCCGGGCGGGGAGAAAACAGAAGAGCCTACGGCGAAAAAATTATCGGATGCCAGGAATGACGGTAAGGTATCAAAGAGCAGGGAGCTGGGATTTGCAGTAGATCTGATTGTGCTTTTCCTTGCACTGAAGGTTTTTATATCATTTGTGTATAATGGGTTTTATGGCGTGTTTTCGTTTGTATATAGCCGGATTCCCGAGATAGTGAAGGCCAATGCACAGGAGGCCAATGGACAGAGCGTGGCTACATTTTTGCATGTGGTTATGATTGAGCTGTTAAAAATAATGCTGCCGTTTTTGCTGATTGGGTTTGCAGTGTGTTTTCTTGTGAACCTATTACAGGTGGGCTGGAAGGTGACAACCAAGCCGATGCAGCCGAAACTAGATAAATTTAACCCGATCAATGGGTTTAAGCGAATTTTTTCCAAAGACTCGTTGTTTGAGTTGTTTAAGTCAATTGTAAAGATTTCCTTGATCGCCTATGTGGCGTATTCTGCGGTGAAGGAACATGCGGATCAATTGTTTATTTTATATGATATCCCTCTGATTCAGGCAATCTTGTTATGCGGACAGATTATCCTGGATACCGGGCTTAAAATAGGGCTTGTTTATCTGCTTATTGGTGTAGCGGACTGGATTTACCAGAAGCATAAGTTCCACGAAGAGATGAAGATGACCAAGCAGGAAGTAAAAGACGAGTATAAGAATACGGAAGGGAATCCCGAGATTAAAGGGAAGCAGCGTCAGAGGATGCAGGAAGCGTCCAGGCGGCGTATGATGCAGGATGTGCCCAAGGCGGACGTCATTATCACCAACCCCACTCATATTTCCGTGGCATTAAAATACGATGCCAGTGAGACAAAGGCGCCTGTCGTGCTTGCCAAGGGAGAAGATTACCTTGCGCTTAAAATCCGGGAAGTGGCAAAAGAAAACCATGTTGAAATTGTGGAGAATAAGCCGCTGGCACGTATGCTTTATACTAACGTGGATATTGGGCAGGAAATTCCGCCGGAGCTTTACCAGGCCGTAGCCGAGGTTCTGGCGATGGTATATAATCTAAAAAATAACTAGGAGGAGAAGAGATGAAAAAAGCAGACATTGGCGTGGCGCTGTATTTACTCGCAGCAGTGATTTTTTTCATTGTACCGATCCCCCCTTTGCTGTTGTCTGCCATGCAGGCAGTCAATATTTCCCTCGGGCTGATTATTATGTTCAACGCGCTGTTTGCCAGGGAAGTGCTCGATATGTCGTTTTTCCCGACGCTTTTGCTGTTTACTACGATATTTCGTATTTCCTTAAATGTTTCTTCAACGCGTGCCATTTTAACATCCGGAGATCCGGGTAACGTTGTAAGGGTATTCGGTTCTTTTGTAGGCGGCAATGACCTGATCATCGGCGCAATAGTATTTATTATTCTGATTATCATTCAGTTCGTTGTCATCAACAAAGGTTCGGAACGTGTCGCTGAAGTAACGGCGAGGTTTACCTTGGATGCAATGCCCGGAAAACAGATGGCGATTGACGCAGATTTGAATACGGGGATTATTACCGAGAAAGAAGCCAGGGAACGCCGGGCCAAGATCCAGGCGGAATCCAGCTTTTTCGGCAACATGGACGGTGCGACAAAGTATGTAAAAGGGGATGCTACCGCAGGGCTAATCATCACATTTGTAAATCTGATTGGCGGTACTGCAATGGGTATGCTACGCCAGCAGCTTCCCTTTGGCGATGCCATAGGCCAGTTTGGGCTTTTGACAATTGGGGATGGTCTTTGCAGCCAGATCCCGTCTCTTTTAATATCACTTGCAACAGGTATCCTCGTAACGAAAGCGTCTAACGAGGCAGATGTCGGCACAATTCTTGTCAAGCAGCTGTTTGGGATACCGAAGGTACTTTATATTGTCGGCGCGACCATGTGTTTTTTGGGGGTGTTTACCCCGTTTGAATGGTATTTGTTTGTAGGGCTTGGCGGAGCATTCTTGCTTGCTGGCAGAAGTATTTCAAAACATATTGGCATTGAGCAGATAGAAGACGAGGTAGGTATGGAGGAAGTGGAAGCGGAGGAGATCCGCAAGCCCGAAAACGTCGTATCGCTGCTGCAGGTTGACCCGATTGAATTGGAATTTGGCTATGGGATTATTCCGCTGGCCGATGTCAACCAGGGCGGGGATTTGCTGGACCGTGTTGTTATGATTAGAAGGCAAATTGCACTTGAGCTTGGTACGGTTGTGCCGATCATACGCCTGCGTGATAATATCCAGTTAAACCCCAACCAGTATATTATTAAGATCAAAGGGATACAGATTACAGAAGGGGAAATCCTCTTTGACCACTATATGGCGATGAACCCAGGCTATGTGGAAGAAGAGATCACCGGCATACCGACCTTTGAGCCTTCATTCCATCTGCCTGCAATTTGGATAACAGAAGGGCAGAGGGAACGTGCGGAGAGCTTAGGCTATACCGTAGTAGATCCGCCGTCTATTATTGCGACCCATCTGACTGAAATGATCCGCACACATATTGACGAGCTTTTAACCAGGCAGGATGTACAAAACCTGGTCAACAACTTAAAAGAGAGCAACCCTGTTCTGGTAGAAGAGCTGGTTCCAAAGCTCATAGGGTTGGGGGAAATCCAAAAAGTATTACAGAATCTTTTACGGGAAGGAATTTCTATTCGCGATTTGCTTTCTATTTTTGAAACACTGGCGGATCATGCCGCGACTACAAGGGATACAGATGTACTCACAGAATATGTAAGGCAGAGCTTAAAACGCGCCATTTCCGGCAAGTATTTTGCCCCAGGTGAAGTGACGAGTGTTATTACATTGGATCCCAAGACTGAGCAGGATATTATGGCGTCGATTAAACAAACGGAGCAAGGCGCATATCTTACATTAGATCCAGAGCGCACGAAGGCGATTATCGCGTCTGTGGAAACAGAGGTGGCAAAACTTGAGAATTTGGGCAAAAATGCCATCATAATAACATCGCCGATTGTAAGAATGTATTTTAAAAAGCTTACATCAGATTATTTCAGGGATTTGATTGTAATTTCGTATAACGAGGTTGAATCGAATATTGAATTACAGTCAGTTGGGATGGTGACAGGATAATGACAATAAAAAAATTTCAGGGAAGAACCCAGGATGAGGCGATTGCAAAGGCAAAAGCGGAGCTGGGGGAAAATGCGGTAATCATGAATGTAAAGGAAGTCCGTCCGAGAGGGATTTTCCAGTCTTTTAAGCGCCCGACATATGAAGTGACGGCAGCTACGGAGGAAAAGGAAAAGCATGTGGACTCCGGCGTTGCGCTGAAGAATTTACAGAAAATGCATGAGACAATAAATATGGCTGCAGACGAGCAGATCCAGATTCCTCCTCCTGCGCCAAAGCAGCCCGTTATGCCGCAGTCTGCCCCGGCCAGCCAGGCTCCAGGGGCTCCGGCGATTCCGGGGATGCCAGAGCTAACGCCAGCACAGGGCAATGCGGCAGAGCAAAGCGCAATCGAATTTTTGAAACGCAATGCGGGGCTCCTCAAAAAAGAGGATTCTGAGGAACGGGAACGCATAGAAGAAAAGCTAGAAAATTTGCAGAGTATATTGGAAAAGCAGCTTGCTTCTGGTGCAGGCAAAAATGTCGAGGATAAGGAATTTTCTAAAACCGATTCTAAAAAGAAAGAAAACCTGGCGTTTATCAAAGTATTGTACGAAACTCTGATCAATAACGGGGTCAACGAGAAATATGTCAACCAGATTATGGATGAGCTGGAAAAGGTCAACTGGAATGGCAGCAGCGTTGACCAGATCCTTTCCAATGTATACCAAAAGATGATTTTGAAATTCGGCCAGCCGCGCGGGATTGATTTTTCTGGCAGAAAGCCGAAGGTAATTTTTTTTGTAGGCCCGACTGGGGTTGGAAAAACGACGACTGTGGCTAAAATAGCATCTACGCTAAAGGTAGAGCAGGGCAGGAGGATTGCTTTCCTTACGGCGGATACTTACCGGATTGCCGCTGCTGAACAATTGCGTACTTATGCCAATATCTTAGATATCCCGCTGACCATCATATATTCCGCAGGCGAGTTGAACCAGGGGATTGACCAATTGGAAGACTACGATGCTATTTTAGTGGATACAGCTGGATTTTCCCATAAAAGCCCAAATCAAAAAGAGGATGTTAAATCCCTGATCCAGAATA
>OFGF01000599.1_pt1 | contig 29624 bp, 28 predicted proteins | sample 1521711 | NCBI WGS metagenome assembly OFGF01 (sample SAMEA3504092, study PRJEB24116) | mouse gut metagenome | biome: mouse gut; feature: mouse-associated habitat; material: faeces | place: Denmark | collected 2011 | reverse complement strand
GGCGCGCCCAGCTTCTCTTACATAATTGGCGATTATACCGTAGACCGGAACGGCACGCTGTCATACGGCAGCAATATCCACCCCGATTTTGCGGCAGTGCTCGTCAGCGATTTGCGGGAACGGGGCTTTATCGCAGAAAGGGTGGCCATAGACGGCATAGCCGAAGCATCTGCCGTTGATGAGAACGTGCATGATGCAGGGTCAGATACCGACGCACCGGGTAAGCTGACGGTCGAGATCCCTGACACGGGCTTCACCCCCACATCACGGGAGAATCTAAAGAAAATCGTCGCCAGCAAAGCAACCCTCCTAAAACAAGCCCTGGGGACAGACGAACTGCCCATTATTGAGATTGACGGCAAAGTCTCCTTCCCGTGGTTCACCCTCCATAATATTGACGGTGAAACCGATGCCTATAACCGCTTAATTACAGCCATCTGCAATATGGCAAAGCGCCAGAAGCGGGTAACGGCAACGGATAGGCCAGAAGAAAATGCCAAATACGGCATGCGGCTATTCTTAATCCGCTTAGGGTTTATCGGCGATGAATACAAAACCGCCCGCAAAATCCTGCTAAGAGACCTCAGTGGCAACGGCAGCTGGAAGTCCGGGCACAGGCCAGAATGCAGTGCAGAGGCCATGACCCCGCCAGACCCGGCGGGGGGGCGGCGGCGCCAACAAGACAGGAGCTTACATCCCCACTGGAAGAGCTAGATACAAAAGGTGATTCGCCACAAAAAGAAGCCGAAGGAGGTGAGGCTTATGGTAAATAAAAATTTACCCAACCAACGCGCCGTGGAGCGGGTACGGAAAATGTACCCCAAAGGCACGCGAGTGGAACTGGTCCATATGGATGACCCTTACAGCCAGCTTAAACCCGGCAACAAAGGCACAGTCCGTTTGGTTGACGATACAGGAACGGTGTTCGTGGACTGGGACTGCGGTTCCGGGCTTGGCATCGTGTACGGTGTTGACCAGGTGAAAAAATTGTAGCACATTAACGGGGGCCTCTTGGGCCCCCTGAATTCTACGGCGGGCATGCCGCCATGACGGCTCCTTTTATATGAAAATAACCCTTGCTTTCTGTGGCAATGTGAGTGATAGATGTAAAGGGGGCGCCAAGAACGGAGGTATTATGAAAGAGATCACGAAAATAGAGGGCAAAAAAGGCGCACGGGCCATCAAACGTAAACGTGTCGCAGCGTATGCGCGCGTATCCAACGGCAAGGACGCCATGCTGCATTCCCTCTCCGCACAGATCAGCTACTATAACAATTATATCGGCAGCAGGGGCGACTGGGAGCTGGCCGGGATTTATGCTGACGAAGCCATGACCGGCACCAAAGAGGACCGGCCGCAATTCCAAAAAATGCTGGCAGACTGCCGCTCCGGGAGGATTGACATGGTAATTACCAAGTCCCTCACCCGGCTGGCGCGCAATACCGTGACATTGCTGGAGACCGTCCGCGAGCTGAAATCACTGGAGGTTGACATTTATTTTGAGAAAGAAAATATCCATACCATAGGCACGGAAGGCGAGCTGATGCTGACGCTGCTGGCTTCGTTTGCCCAGGAGGAAAGCCGCTCGGTTTCCGAGAACCAGAAGTGGCGCATCCGCAAGCTTTTTGAGCAGGGGCAGGCCACGGGCGGCAACGCGTTGGGCTACCGCTTCCAGGACGGGACATTCCAGATCGTCCCGGAAGAAGCGGAGACCGTGCGCCAGATATTCGAAGACTTCCTTTCCGGGATGGGCATCAACGCCATCACGAAGAAGCTGAACCGCACAGGCATCCCTGCAAAACGCGGGGGCTCATGGGGCGAAACTTCCGTCAGCAACATCTTACACAATGAAAAATACACGGGCGACCTCCTTTTGCAGAAATATTACCACCTGGACCATATCAGCAAAAAGAATGTCAGAAACCGTGGGGAGCTGCCGCAGTACTTCGTGGAAAACAGCCATGCCCCCATCATAAGCCGGGAGGCTTTTGAGCAGACGCAACGGGAGCTGGAACGCCGGATGCAGAAGTTCGGCATTTCCAGGAAGCCGCATGGCACAACCCTGTTCACGGGCCTGATCCGCTGCGGGATATGCGGCAGAAATTTCCGCCATAAGACTGCCAACTCCGGGAAGAGATGCAGCAATCCCGTGTGGCGCTGCAGCACATTCAACAGCCGAGGCAAAAATGCCTGCCCCGCACAGCAGATCCCGGAAAGCATTTTAATCGCCAAGACGGCGGAAATATTAGGCGTAACGGATTTTGACCGGGAAATGCTTGTGGCGCAAATTAAAGAGATACGGGTACCACAGCGTTTCCGCTTAATCTACATATTCCATGACGGGCGCCGGGAAGAAGTGGCCTGGCGGCACAAATCCCGCCGGGAAAGCTGGACGCCCGAGATGAAACAAAAAGCACGTGAGAACGCCCTGCGGCAGGCGGAAAGGAGGAAGAAATGCCAGGAACAAGAATCGTCCATAAAATAGAGGGCAGGAACAGCCTGCGCCCGTCCGCGCCGGACGCCGCAGTACGGAAAAAACGCGTGGCGGCTTACGCCCGCGTGTCCACGGACTCGGATGAGCAGCTTTCCAGCTACGAAGCGCAGGTGGGTTTCTATACGCAGCACATCAAAAACAACCCTGAATGGGAGTTCGTCAACGTCTATACGGACGAAGGCATCTCCGGCACCAATACAAGGAAGCGGGAGGGGTTCAACCGGATGGTGGCCGACGCAATGGACGGCAAAATTGACCTGATCCTGACCAAGTCCATCAGCCGCTTTGCCCGCAATACAGTGGATACCCTGACGACCGTCCGCAAGCTGAAAGAGAAAGGCGTGGAAGTATATTTTGAGAAGGAAAACATCTACACCTTAGACGCCAAGGGCGAGGTCATGATCACGATTATGGGCAGCCTGGCCCAGGAAGAAAGCCGCTCCATCTCAGAAAATGTAACCTGGGGGAAGCGCCGCAGCATGGAGGAGGGCAGATTTTCCCTTGCCTATAAATTTTTCCTCGGCTACAAAAAAGGCGAAGACGGCATCCTGGAGATCGTGGAGGAAGAAGCTGAAATTGTGCGCGGCATCTACCAGTCATTCCTGGAAGGCAAGACGGCACGCGCAATAGCCGACGGCCTTACCGGGCGGGGGATCCCTACACCAAAGGGCAAAGAGAAATGGAGCGTCTCGACAATTATGAGCATCCTCCAAAATGAGAAATACAAGGGCGACGCCCTGCTCCAGAAAACCTATGTCGCGGATTTTTTGACTAAGCGCGTCAAGAAAAACTGCGGCGAAATACCCCAATATTATATTAAAGGCTCCCATCCGGCGATCATCGACCCGGCGACCTTCGACCTGGTGCAGGAAGAGATTGAACGGCGGCGGCCGGAGCGCCATAAGCTGCACCGCAGCAGCCCGTTCACGGCAAAGATCGTCTGCGGGGACTGCGGCGGCTATTATGGCCGGAAAGTCTGGCACAGCAACAGCAAACACCGTAAAGTTGTCTGGCGCTGCAACCAGAAATACGAAGAAGAAACCGCCTGCTCCACCCCTAACCTGGAGGAGCCCGCCATTGAAGCGGCCTTCATACAGACATTTAACCGAATGCTGGGTGACAAGGAGCAGCATATCGCCCGGTTTGAGAAAATGCTGCCGCTGCTTGCCGATACCAGCAGGCTGGAAGGCCGGCTGGCCGAGGCCGAGAAGAAACACGGCGCCCTGATGAACAGCCTGCGCCTTTATATGGAAGAAAACACGAGGCAAATCCAGGACCAGGAAGAATATAACCGCCACTTTTCTGAGCTTGACGCGCAATGCAAAAAGGCGGAGGAAGAAATTGGGGCGATCCAAAAAGAAATTCTGCAGCAATCCGGCAGGAAGGAGCAAATCCGCCGCTGCCTGAATGAGCTGCGGGAATGCGGGGATATTTTGGAGGAATTTGACCCTAGCTTATGGAACACCGTAATCGAATCCGTGACGGTTTATAATGATAATAAACTGGTGTTCCGGTTCTGGGATGGGACGGAAATTCCAATCCGGATGCCGGAAAAACAAAAATAACCAAAACAGTATAATAGCACTTTAACCATGCACAGATTAATCTGTGAGCAACTTAATAACGAAAAGCCTGCGGACATCCCGCGGGCTTTTTTGCCGCGCACCACCGCCCTGGCAAAACCGATGCCGGTAAGGCTTTATGGGTTAAAGACATTCGATATGAATGAAGGTCTTAGGGACGCCGCAAATAGCAATGCATAGGCCGCTTTTTATGTTGTGGTATGGAATCCGGCACGCCGGCCTTTTATTCTTTGATAGAATAGTATGCGTCGGTGCAAGTGGGTGCATTACCCCGATCAGCAATCAGACTTATTTTATAATCGTGTAAAAACATGGTGCAGGGGCGATCTTGTGTATCAACGGTGACGTCTACACACATGTTTGCACGTCACGTTTGATACAAAATAAATAAGGCGTTTGCCCTGATTTATAGGGGTGAACGCCTTATTTAGTGATTACTAAGAGCAGGTGAGTATGGGTTTGAGGAAGGAATTTTGCTGAACGAATGCTGAGGTTATGGGAGTGATTTTACACGATGCACCCGATGGGCTTATGGTTATAATGAGCTTCGGAAGTGATTTTACACGTTTATACACGATTAGGACTTGGCTGCTTTTCCTCATAGTTCTAGGTGTACGCGGCAGTAGCAACAATCCGCAATCTGCGTACTATTTTGTTCTCCAGTAACACACATCGGAAATCTTTACCTTGTCACGAAGTATAATGTCATGGCTGCTCAAACCGGCGCCACCAATATAGTACAGTTACCATTGGCTTTTGTCCGTAGCGGGAATGTCTACATCGACTACGGCCGCCTCGTCAGTACCGGCTACGTCGGCGACTACTGGTCGCGTACTGCTAACTCAGCTACTACTGGCCGCGACTTAATCTTCCATACTACGTATGTCAATCCGTCGCTCAACGACAATCGTTGGAACGGTTTCCCCCTCCGCTGCCTCTACCCAGGTAATTAGCAAATAAGGAAAGAATAGGTAGGCAAGCAATCAGCACATATTTATTCATCACAAAATAAAGCGTAGCAGCCAGTCATCTACGCTTTTTAATTAGGAAGTAGTCCATTCATCTATGGTGTTCCAAGCATAAACTGCTAAAACAATTCTATCCCTAGATATGCCTCATCTCGCTCATCTTGCGTAATGCCGAGGTAACGCTTCGTAATCTCATAGCTACTATGGTTATAGATGTCTACAATCACTGCTAGCGACACTTCTCCGCCCTTTACGGCATGGTATCCCCATGTCTTCCGTAAAGAGTGGCAAGCAATCTTCCCCATGATTCCCAGTTCAACTACAGCGGCATGGATAATCCGCCATGCCTGTACCCGGCTGATAGCCTTTGGTTCTTTACGGTTATTGGCAAAGATATACTCACCCCTGCGATGAATATAACATTGCCGGAGCGCACCAAGTACCTGTGGGTTTAGGGCGATGGTGCGCTCTTTCTTCGTTTTCTTTTCTATGACAGTAATATGCGTGCGGAACGCCTGTTTTTCTTCATCATATACATCCGACCATTTGAGCCGGAGCAGGTCGCTAATCCGAAGTACTGTATATGTTCCCATTAATACAAGCGTATAATTACGTAGTTGCCTTTTCTTCAAAAAATAATCTGCCAGTTTCTTTAACTCATTCTTATTCCGGATTGGTTCTGTTGCTGCCATAATAAATTAAGCCCCCTTGTCGTAAGATACGGCTTTCTATAGCGTATCGCCACACAAAGGGGCTGATGTAACACTTTGTTGAAACTGATACTATTTTAACATTAAAACCACCCATATTCAAGAGTACGATATACTAAAATAAGGAAAATTGGTACACAATATCATAACAAACGGTACTCTTATGGCATATCAGCGGCTTTTGGACGGCATCGGATGTAACACTCTCAACAAAGTGTTACATCTTATATTTAGCGGTTCATGAGCCGCGGTTTTTACTACTCACTACAAAGCATTATTTCTCTGAGAGGAGGTGAATTGGAAAGCACGGTAGACATTTGGTAAAAAATAGAAGAATGGAGGTTATAAAATGGGACTTTTGGGATGTGATTATTTAGAAACAGTAGGTACCGTTTTTCCGGAATACCGGTGTAAACTTTCCAGACAGCAGCTGAACTCGTACACAGCACAAAATATCTGTATGACAAGCAGATATGCAGACTGTGCAGATTATAAGAACTCGTCAGGCTGTTTTATTACGACGGCAGTCTGCCTGTCAATGGGGAAAGCCGATGACTGTGAAGAATTGATAGCAATGAGGTTATTTCGAGATAAGTGGTTACAAAATCAGCCAGATGGAGCAGAGTTGATTGAAGATTATTATCGGACTGCTCCTGCAATAGTTGAAAAAATAGATCAGCAGCCTGACCGGAAGTCAATTTACGCTACAATTTACCGAAAGTACATATTGCCTTGCGTTGAGTGTGTCAAAGCTGAGAAGTTCATTGATAGCAAGCGAGTCTATGTTGAAATGGTAAATTCTATGAAAGAACAATATTGTTAATAAGTCAAACTAGGAGGTAAGATTATGAGCTATTTAAAGGAGTATTTTGAGGACGGGCTTGCTAATCCGTATATGTTTACTTCTGATGAGGATGCATTATGCGAAGCGTGTGAGGCTGTGGGAGTATTTGTCAATGAATCAGCACCCATGTTTGCACGAACTACAGCCCTTAATAATGCAGGCCGTTTGGTAGGTGGAATGGCGAGGGGTGGGATTCGGGACAAAATTACAGATATTTTACGAAAATGCTGCGATGTTCCAGAAGGTAGATCAGTTAGCCTCACTGCCGAAGAGAGACAATTTATCGGCGATGGAATAGAAAAGCGTTTATACAAACCGTTCTACAAGTAAAAAGCAATAAAAAACAGAAATCCCCTGTGATTGAATGAACCCTCCTATTTGGATGAAGGTCGGCAATCCTCTGTGGGGGATTTCTATTTTTATTGTAATAGGTTCTTTGGATTTGAACAATATGCACAATATGCATTTGGTAAAACCGCTTATAATTGCGCATATTTACTAATCATAGTAAAATCGGAGGACTACCCCTATGAGGATAGCGCACATTGACAAAAAGGAGGATAAGAAACAATGAGGTGTATTGGTTTAATCTGGGGCGGTACACGCGTCCAGAAGATTCATGTAGCCCGTAAACCCATGACGCAGCAAATGGAGGTGATAATATGCGGAAAAGGATTATCTTAACATTATTCATGATAGTTTGCCTGGTACTTGGCGGGTGTGGCAGTAGCAGTGATAGCCGCGAACTCGTAGCAGATGAGGACTACGGCGATACCGCCGATTATGAAGATGACGCATCATCCGATACGGAAGATACTGCGTCTGAAGATTACGAGGAGGAGAGTGAAACAAGCACAGTTGAAGATAGTATGGATGATACCGATACTTCTCCGGCAGAAGCGGAGGGGATTGTGGCGATGATACGACGGTTAGATAACTCGCAAGTAGAAACTCAGCTTATAACAATTGACCCTAATACCGGAGAACAAAATGTTATCGCTAATTTTCCGCAGCAGATTCTTTCTAACTCCGAAATCCTCAATCCATCAAGTTTGGAAGATTCAGATTTTCGGTACTTTCTTCCGTCTACGCTTGAGGCTTTCGCATATGGTAATCTGACGAACTGGTTTTCTGACGACTTTACGAAAATGGCTGCCGTGCGCGTATTTCTAAACCGCTCTCAGGAGCAACATGCCGGATGGATTGATACTAATGGCGAGTTTTTTGATGTTAGTGAAGCAGTCGGATTGGCACATGAAACGGATTTTTCGAACCCAGACCCAATCAAGCATGATGTAATAGGATTCGAAAACGGTATGTTTGTGTTTTGTGAAGGAGATAAATATTTCCAAGTGCCATTAGATAATATTACTAGCAGTCAAGTACAGGAAGTGGATGCTAATGACAGTAAGCTGCTTTTCCGTAGCCAGTATTTGCACTCAATGGTTAATGATGAAATATATCCGACAGACTGGAGTGATGAGAGCAACTGCATAGCGGACTTTTCGTCTTCCATAGATTATAAAACGCATACGCAGCATATCGTAGAGAGCGTGTTTTTGAATGTCGAGACGGGTGAAATAACGAAATATATACCGGATAGCGAACGTTGTAATTGGAACGGCGTACTCAGCCCGGATGGCAGCACTATCGCTTTCCTCTCAACACCAGCACGTGATGATGGAGCGGTCGAGATATATACGGTTCCTTATGCTGGAGGTGACCCGGTTCGTATTTCACTCATACCGAACGAGGACGTATTACTTAATATCGAAACGATTACGCAGAACCAGCTTGATATGCTACATAAGTATTATAGACCTGCTTATAGGTCATCTGTGGCGTGCTACTTGTTAGACTGGAGATGATTGCCAGTCTAGAGAGGAAGGTGTGAGATATATGACGATAATTATTTTTATTGAAGTAGTATGGTTTTTTGTGTGGTTATCGCATTCAATTAGCAGCCTCTCGTTCATGCTGTATGCGATAGTGGCGATCGTAATATTTATTGTAGGTATATTCATCTTGGATCGCTGGTTGATATGGCAAGAAAGAATGAAACAAGAAAAATTACCCGCTAGCATCAAAGCCCAAAGGGAAGCTAGCCGTCGGGAAACTGAATACCATCATCCTTTTGACAAGCCTAGGCGCAGACCCGGAGATTCAAATGGGTTGTATGCTGCCCGGATAGAAAAATGGTATAAACGTATAGCTCAAACCGGGGAATATCGCGGGCGCGGAGATGTATTCGATGAGATACTAATGTTCAGAAATCCCCAAAGGCGGAAAAGTACCGGAGGTTGTAAGATATGTGGGGGTAGCTCTAGCCGGTATACGTCTGACGGCGGGTTGATACAGCACTCTCTTTGTGAGGCATGTGTAAAACAAATTAACGCTAAACTAGCTATCGGACAGGCTGGGGATAATGTCGCGGATTATGAAGAACGCACAAAATTGGAACGCTGTATGGCCATAGCATACGATTTGAACGATGGCATAATTTCTAAAGAATGCGCCCGCGAAGATATGAAAGCAACAGAACGGCTCTGTCTGGATAATATCCAGACAGCACATAAGAGTGAAGCCGATGAACAGCACAAGGTAATAGAATACCAAAATGCCGAAAAAGCTGAGCGTCATACCATCGACCAGACAGTACAGCGTTTACTTCAGTAAACAAGAATCTCCCCCAGCTGTCTTATTATCCTAAAATATGAATAGAGTCGAAGTACAGCTGCTTCGCCTATTCAAAAAACGCTATGCCCGGTTCTCTAGAGAGGACCGGGCAAAACTTTTTATGGGGCGATTATCGGTTATTATCAATCTGATTATTATGGTCAACAATCGAATCCGCACGGCGAGCATCCATTGGGCTGAGCGGTCTGCCGGTAGTTATATCGACCCAGCCAGAGTTTGTCAACGTCCAGCCGGATGGTAAGCTGATCTTGGTCGGAGTTGCTGGGGCATTATGCCCAATCTTGAACGTATCGCCCGTATGTAAGTTCCGATAGCTACTACCATAATTGAACCCGAAGTTATCGGTCGCAGTTTTCAGACGATTTCCAGTAATCACTTCGCTGCCAGTGCCAACTTCGGTAAAGTCGCCAGTTGTGCTGTTTCGTGTATAAGTGTGTTTGATGCTGCCGTCGTCGTAAGTATAAGTCCCGCTGCCGTTGCTGACAAACTTCCGTCCCTGGTCATCATAATAATTTTGGCTCATTGATGTCAAATCACTATTATTTACCACATCGCTACCACCAACTTCGGTCAGGTCTCCACCACTTCCACGGGTATAATTATGGACATTTCCACTACTATCGGTGTATTGGTAGTTATTGCCTCCAGTATGCGCGAACTCTCGCCCCGTGCTATCAGTGTATCCGCCAACTTGCTGACCCTGTAGCTTTTCATAAGCAGCCTGGCGAATTTGATTTAGCATATTCTCGTTTTCTGGTTTCACGGAAATGTTGTCGTTTGTAATTGCCTCACCAGCATTACGATAAACCGCTTCCATGTCCGCGGTACTCATATTCCCGTTCTGAATACTGCTAAGCATACCCCTTAATGTGCTGTCATTTGCGCCCGCAAGCTCAGCGGCAGTACCAGCAGCCGCCGCCGCTCCATAGTGATTATTCTCGTAAATCTGATTACCGGCTTTATCTGTGAGAGTGCGCCCATTCGCATCCTTAAGAGCAGTAGTGGCATACTTCCCCCTGTCGCTCTGTAGAGCTTTGCCGCTAGCCAAATCTTGAGACAGCTTATTTAACCCACGATTACCGCTCTTAAATCCACCATGATCTCCCATCAAGGTCTGCCCGGCGGCAACCATGCCAGCAGACACAGTGGTTTCACCACGACCCTGCGCATCCGCTAGGCGGCGATGCAGGACATTTTGGATAATATCTTGCCCATCAGCAGAACTGCCCAGCACATTTTGGAGCGCACGCAGCTGGGCGCGGGCATTCATATCGGACGGATCGTCGTCAACGGCCTGGATAGCTGCATCATAAGCCCGGCTCTGTGCGGCAAAATCATTCATAAACGTGTCATCTCCGCGGTAACTGGCTTCGTAATTTTTCATCGCTGCATCCCGCTCACGACGTTCAGCATTCGCCAACCCACCTTCCGCGACAAATGCCGCATTTTGTTCCGCCCGGCGCTGCGCCGCTACCGCGTTAATCCGTCGCTCCTGGCTGTGGTCGCGCGAACTTTTCGCCGCATCGCCAATGGCGCCTCGAATACCGCCTCTTCCAGCCCACCCGCTCGCGCGTCCGCGCACGCTTAAGCCATGGCTGTCGCGCCATGCCTGACGTTTTAGCGCCCGGTTCGCACTCTTTGCTTGTGTTTTTGCTACTCTGTACTTATATCCATCCGATTTTCGAACCATTCCAGTCGTTCCGCGGCTCAATCCACGCCCGAAGCTTGACAGTTTCATTCCCAGATTGCCCATTGCTGCCATTGAGCTCTTCAAAATACTTGGTACAAAGAAGAATGGCACAGTCTGAACCAACATTGCTACCAGTACATAAAAGAATCCTGTATTCTCATTTACGTTCGCAAGCAACAACTTCGACGCGAACTGTCCGCCACCCATCAATGCGCCGCAGATCGGATAAACAAGCAATAATGCCGAGAACATCTTCCACCACCGGCTAAAGATATTCTTTGTATTTGGTAAAGCATAACAAATAATAGCTACTGGAGACAAAGCGGCTAAGATAATAATACCAGCTTGACGGATGCCAAGTAGTAGGAAAAAGAACATCACGCTAATTGCCGCGCCGAGTAGCAACACCAAGAAAGGCCAAATCCACTTCGGGGCAGTCGCTATTACAGTTACAGCTCCCCCTAATCCCAACAATCCGCCCAGTATGCCGCTGCCTCCATCCGTGCTGCCAATGATGTCGCCTAAGCTGCCCTCTCCAAACTCTGAGCTAGGTCCCCCAAGTTCAACAAAAATCTTTTTTATCCCGTACCCTGTTATATTCGACACATCCACCGCTAGTTGACATAGGAAAAACGAAAGATTCACCAACACCGCCACCATAATCAACGTTGGCAACATCTTCTTAATACCATAATTACTGACGCCAAAGCCGGTAATCTGCGACAAAATAACGACGGCTAGCGCAATCGCAAAAATAATATTAGCGAAATCCCGGAAGCTTGTCCAAGCCACGTAGGTGCCGGTGTGAACCTCATTGCCGTTTTCGTCCTTTTCAGTGGTAGCTACAAAGTCCGCATCGGTTACGAGAAACTCTTGCTCAATATATTCATACATCCAATCCGTCGCAGTTCCAACACCTTGGATTACCGGGCAGATAATCCAACCGAGTGAAGATGCTGCTTTAGAGCACTGGCTGGCTTCTTCCGCATTCCCATCATCGTCAGGATCAGCCGGCGCCGGATTCCGTATCTCTTTGTTTTTATCCGCGATCTCCTTTGGCATCTGGGCTGTAACGATTGTCAGGAAGCTTTCCGGGTACAGTATGTCATTTCCCGCACGTGGGGCGTTAAACTTCTGAGTGACCTGGTCTGCACCCTCAAGGATGCAGTAATTGTCCTTGTTGGCGTTTGGCTGGTAGACGTACATTTCTTTGTCGCCCTGATTGGATTTTATGGTTTCCAGCGTGCCGCACTCTCCCTGCTTAACTTTCCCGTCGTCGATCTGCCCTTTGATGTACTTGCGGTAGAGGTCGGTCTTTTCCGCTTCCGTGAACTTGACGCTGTCCCAAGTCGCGTCGTCCCCGGCAAAGTATTTCAGCATTGCCAGCTTGGAGCTGGCGCCGCCAAATGTCAGTGCCCGTTCATCGCGCGCTATGTTTTTGCTGGAATCCGACCCAACTGTAAAGTTTACTTTTGCGTCCTTGATGTTGTTGGCTTTGTTTAGGTTGGCGGCGACGTTGGCGAACCCGTTTTTGAAGTCGGACCACTCCCGGTCGCCCTGCTCCGCGCTTGTGTACAGCACCGTATGCCCTTTGTCCTTTTCGTCCATATACCAGATGCTCAGCCAGTACCCCGGATGGCTGCCGTCCTTGTCGTACTCCCCGTCCAGCTTGGCCGCGCCGCTCTTGCCCCGCCCCGGTTTCGTCTTCGAGACATTGTGGTCGCCAGACGGCGTGATGGCGATCTTGCCGTCCTCCACCCAGAAACAGTATTTGTTCGTTTCCCGGTCGTTCCATTCTTCGCCGCCGAGCAGTTTTTTCGTCTTGTCCTTGTAGGTGATCTGGACGCACTCCTGGCTCACGCTGGCCGCATCCGGGTTGGTCGTGCTGCGGTAGCCGATCTTCGTCAGGCTGTCCTGCGTGACGGTTTTGCCGGAATATTCCGCCAGCCCTTTTACGTCCTGCCCGTTTTTATGGTAGCCCTGGAGCAGCTGCAGGCATGACACGTCGCTGTCTTTCACCGTATTGCCCACCATCGTAGGGATGCGGACGGTGTGGCTGCCGACTTTCTTCCCGGCAGAGGTAAAAAGGCTGCCCAGCTTACTGTTATCCAGGCCGCTGAGGTCGTCTAGGCTGACCGGCGCCTTAAAATACTGCGTAGTGGCGCAGGTTTTGATACCGTTCAATAGGGCTTTTTTCGTCAGAGCTTCGCCGCTGACGGCCGACGCCGTCCCCGTCAGGAAAGAAACCGACAGCACTGAACTGATCATCAAAGACGCTGCCAGGGCAAGGTACTTTTTACACATCCTTTTCCCCCAGCATCCCGTAAATCTCCTCTGTTTGCGTATAAAAAATTGATTTCAACGTGTCAAAGGCAGATTCCATGTTGTCGTATTGGGTATTGTTTTCTCCAAGGGCAGACAGGTATGCCTGGTCTTCGCTGTCGTATAGGCCGGAAACACACGCCATGTCAACCTCACCGTCCACAAGGCAGCTGTTCGCGGCATATACGTCGTACATCGCCGCCAGGGAAACCAGGTAATTTTGAATGCCGGAATACGCCGTCCTGCGCGGGTCGTCCTCATCTAAATCCGGGACTGCCTGCCCAACATAAGAAACAGCCGTATTGTGCCCGCCGTCTAAGTATTTTTCCAGCATTTCATCTTCCAGGGCGCTGACGCCCAGCATAAGTATCACGCCATCGAGTGTGCCGCTGTAAGCTGACAGGCTCTGGCGCAGGATGTCTTTTGCGCCGTCTTCCAGCCCTGTCGAGCTTTCAAACTGTTCAGCAAAGCTGCCGTAGCTTTCCTTTAATTTCCCAAAATAATTTGTACGCCCCTCCGGTGTCAGGAGCTGTTCCCGGTCAAAAATGAACCACGCGTCCATTACGTCCTGGTCTTCAGCCGCCTCAGCGTCATCAGTACCCGTCACATCACCGGCAGAGCCAGACACTTCCACGCCCGCGCCGTCTTCCTCTCCATCTTCGTCTACGGCGGCGAGCGTCTCTTCAATCTCTTCTATCACCGGGCCATCCACCACCAAACTACGATATTCGGCGAAAGCCTGCGCCAAACTGCCGGAGTTTGGTCTGATTGCGGTAACTGCCGCAATCACTACCAGTATAATTGCCGCCATGGACGCTGCGGCAATGACCCATGCCTTGTTTTTACGGGTTTTTCTATTTTCTATGACAATATCTCCATTGTCCGCAACAACGCTCCCGCCGGGATAATTTTGAGGCGTTTCCCGTAATGCCGGGGCTGGCACGCCGGATGATGTGATCGTCTGGGGAAAGCTGGGGGAACGGCCTGTTTCAGATGCGGGCGGCTGGCTTCCAGAAGCGCCGGCAGATGTGCCGGAGTTGGAATTAACTGCGTCCGGGTTGGCAGCCCCAAGCTTCGGCGGTTTTTCTTTATCCATGCCTCTATATTACCATAAGCTCCATTTTGCGGCAAGGTTTCAGGTAGGGCAAAATAATTGACGCACATATACACTTGGGATAAAATCAGGGTATTGAAGTCCATGGGGGCGAAGCATTCGCTGAGACAAGGGCTTCTTTTTACAGACAGACTATCCCAAATACAATAACATGGGTAGCCCCTCCGGCCGGAGCCTGACCTCAAAACGCTGTCCGTAGTTCCCATGGATGTTGGAACCCACGGTTTTTCTCAACATAGAAGTTTGTGGTACAATAGGCGATATGAAGCAGCCCCAGATCATTATACCGGCCAGCCTCAGCCCGCAGCCATCTCCAAAGGAAATCTCAGCGGCGAAGCTTTTGGCTGGTTATTTTGGAAAAGACATTGAATTTGTCTTGCGCGCCGCCCAAAGCACGCCGGATTTTTTGATCGACCATGTCTTTTGGGAGCTTAAAAGTCCAACGGGCAAAGGCAAACATAATATACAACACATCTTGCAGGATGCTGCCAGGCAGTCCCCCAATGTCATATGCGATACCAGATACTCAAAAATGCATCCATCCAGAATTAGATGCGAAGTCCGAAGACAGTTCCATGTTATCCGTAGTATAAAACGCCTAGTCTTAATCGAAAAATCTGGAAAAGTTATTGAAATATTTAGATAATTTGCTATAATCAGAGCCATAGGAAGCCGCCAGGCAGCGTTGTAACGCAGGTTCGGACTTTCTAAGAGCCCTCCGGGGCTCTTTTTGATGCGCGGGGCTCTGGCGGTCTCCAGCTTCCGTGCCATTCCCAGCCATGCTCCCGGAGCGCCCGGTATACAATTCTGTCGCAGACGGCATGACCGGCTGCCTCCTCGAATGCGGCTTTGGCGTCGGTGAGTTTAATGGCGTCCCCATTTTCTGTTTTAAGCCGGAGCCGATCCAGTATTGCCGCTTCCTCCTCGCAGGATAAATATTTCCGCTGTCCGGCATTTGAGCCAGGTTTCGGGGCGATGGCTTCCAGACCCCTATTTTGGTATTGCCGTATAACGCGCGTAATGGTGTTCACGCTGTAGCCGGCCGCGGCGCTGACTTCCGGCAGGCTTTTCCCATTTGCCCGCAGCCACAGCATCTCTAGCCGTTCCTTTGTCCACTTGTCATCTGCTGTTTTGCGCGCAGCTTCGATCTCGGCCTTCTGCTTTGGCGTAAACTTATGTTTGTGTGCGATGGGCGGCTGCTTTTTCCGGTGTTCCATGCGGAAGATTGCCGCTGCGCCGCCTTTCCGGGATTCCCGTTCCAGCCAGTAGAGGTTGCTTACGCTGTAGCCGGATGACGCCGCCACGTCTTCAATATTTTCCCCTTTGGCCAGCTGCAGCAGCGCCTCCATGCGCCGGACAGTCTTTGGGTTTGTGGCCGTTTTACACATATTTTCCAGTTCGGCGGCCTGCTCCGACGTAAAGGCAAAGCCTGTTTTTCTCCCAGAATACCGGTTAAGCCTTTTTACCATAGAATCCAGCCCATCCTCCCGGTATTCCTGCATCAGCCGTATTATGGTGGTCTGCCCGAAGCCGGTTGATTCGCTGATTCTTTCATAAGTCTTCCCCTGGGCATAAAGATAAACCACCTCCAGACGGCAGCGCGCCCATTCGTCTTTGGCGGTGTCATAAGCTGTTTTTATCTTGGCAATCTGTTCCGTTGTAAACTGGCGTTTCCCGGCGCGCATGGACAATACGGCATTGACGCCGCCCTGTTCGTATCTACGGATGATCCCTTCCGCAGCCGATATGGAGATGCCGGCCTGTTTACAGATATCTTTGTATGTGTCGCCATGCGCATGGCGACACAGGATTCCCAGACGGAATGCCTGCTGGGAATCCTGTGCGGCTTTACAGGCTGATTCGATCTCGGCAATCTGTTCGGCTGTGAACTTGTGGCGTCTCATCTTGCTGGTATCCCAATTATCACAGTATTCAACACTCTGATTATATCATGGAATACAGGATAGCGTTTTTTCTGTGTTATTTATTCTGATAGATACTTTCCGACTAGAGGCAGCGGAGGGGGCGACCGACGTAGTGATTATTGCTATCAGACGGATAAACGCCGGTAGGAGTGAAGTACAAGGCATAGGTGCTGGTAGACGATCTGGAAGTATGCGACCAACCAAACCCGTTGTAGCCGACGTAGCTAACATTGCCGTAGCCCAGATTGACGTCTCCGCTACGGACAAAAGCTAAGGGTGATAAGACGAGGTTGGAGGCGCCGGTGGTGCCGGAAGTGGGCATGATGTAACTTTATTAAAAATTAGATTTTGATAAGGTTGGGTTTTTTAAATCTATCTCTGTTGATGATATGGATGGACTCTATCACTTTTGAGATTCTGATAGGTCTTTAGCTTTTGTCCGTAGTGGGTATATGGATTTGAGCGCTGGCTATATTAACTATATCGGCCATGGCGGAGACGCTTGGTCACATACATCTTACTCGTCTACCAACGCCCGCAACTTGAACTTTGATACTACGTCAGTCAATCCGTCAGACAACAACAATCGTTACAACGGTTTCCCCCTCCGCTGCCTCTACCCAGGTAATGCATAATGGAGGAAGATGGGATGGAGCAAAACGAGAATAAGATGTGGTTTTTCTTAGATAGTGTTACTGGAAGATAGAAATCTACGCAAACTGCGTATTATTGCTGCTGCCACGCACACTCGAGAAGATGAGAAAGCGCCACCGCAACAGTTTATCTGCGGTGGCACTTTGGTAGTTATGTAGATTATTTTAGATTACGAACATTACTTCAATCTGGATACTAAGTAGGTCAAAATAGGCTCTGTATTGGCGTGGCACATTCTTACGCAGACTGGTTCTTTCCAGGATCATCACATTGCCAGCCTCTCTGCGGCTGTATTCCAGCGGCATCCCCCACTGGTTGTCATAGCGTTCTAACACGGGGCTGCCGTCAACCAGCGTAATCTGGAAAGCCTGCGTGGACTTTAGGATGACGGCGTCCATAACCCTTGCCGATGCTTCGGGGATGTAAAATGTCGCCGTAATCGCCTGTTCACAAGCAGCTTTGATAGGTAGGGTAAACGAGAGGGCGGATTCTTCCAATATGCCGCTCTTCAGATCATGGAATACCCCAAGCTTCACCGTGTAAATACCATCGCTCTCTACGGAAAATGTCCTGCCAAAATGCTGCTTGTCAAGCACGGTCAGGATGCCGCCATCATCAGATGTAATACCTAAGCCCGGTGTCGATGGCGTATCTGCCTTTTCTATCGTTGGCGGAATTGTTTTACTGGACTTTCGGATGTTTTCCATCATAATCTTGAGTTCATGTGGGTTCATAATGTTGTTCCTCCTTGTTTGATTTTTGTTTTTATTGTGAAGCCGGTCGGTAAACGGAAACCGGATTTTTGCCTGGCATCGGATGGTTATATCAAATCCCTTATTTTGGGATGGCTGCCAGTATAACGGTCCCTCTCAACCCCGCCGTAACCAAAAAGCCCAGGTGCATGGATGGCCTCCAGCTGGCTCAGCCAGACATACCCCCACTCCCACTCAAAAATATGGAAGTAGCCGAACAGTTCCCAATCCCCATTTTCCAGTTTCTCGCCTTCGATGACCAGCCACGTCCCATATCCATATAGATAGAAGTATTTGACTAATACCTCAGCATCAAGTCCTTTGTTTTCCTGGCTCCCAAATGGATGCCTGCTCAATTTTTTTCAATTTCTTTTATCATCAGCTTCATTGTGTTTTCCTCCTCGTCTGGTTTTTACTGAGGGGAAGCAGAAAAACTCCCCCTCTGATTGGTAGTCAGATTCCGAGCCGGTTTTTTAACGCTTCCGGCAAAACTTTTGTTAAACTTTCGCGCAGCCGTTTCATTTTCCGGGAAATAGCCGAATCATGCTTTTCTAACACTTTCGCCACTTCTCTTTGTTTCATCCCGTCAGCTACAAGTAGGGTAAGCATAAAGATGTCATCTTCTTTCAAAGATTTGAGCCATACGGCAATCTCTGGCGTGTCAATATCGTCAATCCAGGCCATCTTGCCCCACTCACAGATTTCTGCCTGCTGGACGCTTAACCGCTCCCCGAACTTGTCAAGCAGTGGCGAGCGCCCCTCATCGACTTCATCGCCATCCGTAAACCTCATACCATCATAGGGTTGCGTATGTCTGTAAAAACGCCGTTCGTTATTCAGATCGTCAAGCATCTGGCGGTGGATGGCCTCAATGTTTTCTTCCGACACTCCATCTTCCCGGCAGATGGCTGCTATTTTAGTGAACTCTATTTCCATTTTCTTTCTGTTGTAACCATAATTATTGATGTAGCCCATATTCCTGCTCCTTTCTGTTGGCGGTGTTCCGCCGGAGCGTCTTTGGAAACACAGAAAAAGACGACAGTGCGGAACACCAATAGTTGATTGATGTTGCCGTACTGCCGTCGCTTAGAACCATCAGGCTGCGGTCTCACGGTATAGTTAAGTTTTAGCTGTTATTACTGCCTACTTAGTAAGCAGCATACTGGAATGGCACTCGATTGGCGTACCCGGAGGCACAGTAATCACATAGCGGCATCCCTTGATTACAATCTCTATCACCCCCTCATCTGGATACCACTTAGCGACCAGTTTACCCATAGCATTGCGAAGTTCTTCGGTTGTTGAACGTTTCATGATGGTTACCTCCTTGATTCTATTTGACTAAGCGAACCGCTTATGTCTAATAAAAAGATAAGCTATAAATAAGTAAAAAACTGAGTTCCTGAGATGAATGAAGAAAAGTTGAGATAAAACGGTCGAAAAATTAAGACAAATTGAGGCAAGTTGAGAAGATTTTTCCTCTTGACAAACCTGTTTCTATTTTCATTATGCTTGACAAAAACGAACATGTGTTCTACAATGGTTATTATAGACTAATATGCGTCTACGAACTTTTCCATGTGTCATTATTGTCCTTCTCGATGATTATGCCACTCACCTATGTTTTTATAAGATGGGTGACAGCATAATCAAAGGAGGGCAACAAGATGAGGAAAATGAGTTACCAGATAGAAATTGACAGAGATGCCGATGGATATTTTATATCAAATGCGGATACGGATGATCTTTGGGACTGCCTGCCAGGAAAGGCAAATGAGCAGTATCCGCCAATCAGGATAAAAAGTATTCCATACGGTCATAACGAGCCGGCTGCTAATTTGTCGGATTTCGTTTCATCGCTTGAAGATGATGGGCATTGTGACCCGGAAAAGACGATATATTTCAAAGACCGGGAAGAATATCTTAGTGCTTTACGTGGAGAATCGGAAGACTGGAAACTGATTGGGATACAAGTGGATGATGTCGGAGCAACCCTGAAATTTGCCTATAAAGATAAGCGTCATGGAGAAACGTTGTTTCTTTATCCGGTAAAAGGTAAGTGTCTCAATCTCCTGATTGAGGTAGAATATCCCGATGGGAATGCTGAGCGTTATCTGTTGTACTTAGAAGATGTGGATTATGGGCTTATGGTCAGATTGACAGAATACGAGCTATGGGGGTACCGTGAAATATATTTTAAGCAACATTCGCATATCCCCGAACATCCGGATAATACTTCTTATTTTTATGCCCTTGTGGTTGAGTATAAAAGATAACTCCTCTTCTGACACATTTTTCTGAAAGCCATGAGATGCTCATGGCTTTTTCTTTTCAATGCTCAGAAAATATGTTACGATATGTATATTTTTAAAATGCTAGGGGGCAGACAAATGTCTGAAAAAGAGAGAATAGATACTGACGACCTCGCTTCCACACTGCGTGGGCTAAAGAATTTGTCAAAGAATGATTATAAAAAAGCTCTTTATGAGCTCCATTATGATGGCCCAAGTTTCAAAACGCCAAAACAGTTTGATGCTTTTCTACTTAAAGTAGTTTATGAACACTTTGATACCGTCGACACTGACTATATCCTCATATCTTTAGGGCTGTTGCTTGGATACGAGCGTGAAATTGGAATTGGCAAACGTTATGAAAAATACCTACGGGACAGTAGTTACATACAAGACGTTTATTCTGGGGGCTGTAAAGAGCCTTACGATTCTGTTGACGGAAAACAGAAAAACCGGTATAAAGCCGCTCTTAGGGATTTAGCAGATGGACGGATTGAAAAGTTGGCGGAAGTTATAGCAGAAATTAAAAAGCAAAAAGATTTTGAAGAGTATATAAAAGCCGCTCTTACTGATTACTATGATGAATCTAACAATACAGTCAGGCTGAAAAGACCTTATTACGCAACAATAAAGCTAGAGGATACCATATCTAAATCTGCCAAACAAAAGAAGAAAAATTCAAGCAAGAAATTGCATTTTGAGTTCGTCCATAAAATCTCAGTTACACCACTAACTGCTGCTACTGTATTCATGTTTTTGTTAATGGTTGCGATACATACGTACAATGGCAAAACTTCAGAAAAGGAAATATCTACAGCTATAGAGGACTCAAAGAAAATAGTGCCAAACAAAATCGAAATTAAATATAAAAATATACAGCTTCCTTTGGGCGGGGACTGTTACCTATCCGTAAAAATTGAGCCGTCTGAATTGAACCCTAATGATTTATTCTATGTGAGTTCAGATCGTGACGTGGCATATGTGGAAAATATACATAGCAATCATGTGATAGCGGTAGAGAACCTGAAAAATAGTGCCAAAAATTACTCAGACATCGTGGTTACCAATATTAATGGTAGCGCCCAGGATACGGCAACCGTTACTGTCGAAGGGGCAATCCAAAGCAAATCCGAACTGGATGGCAAGAATAATGACGACACAGTTCCTGACGATTTTCAGGGGAATATAGATTAATGTGGGATTGCTATGAGGAGGTTTCTAGATGAAGATTTCTAATACAACTTCTATATTGAAAATGTGGGCAATAACTTCTGTCGTTATTATTCTCCTGCCTCCCATGGCGGTTTTCGCATGGGGTGACAATTATGCCGATCCGGAAACCGGGGAGAAAGGACGTCTGAGTTATACAATTGAAGAAATAAATAACGGAGCTATTGGCGCTACGCCAATTTCTGACGGCGAAGACTATAAAAACAGTGATAACTATCCAGGCCAGATTATCTTCAACACGATTTCTGACAGCACAATCGGTGATGAGAAGAACTTCGTTGGTGCGCGCGAAGTGGACCTGCTTGACGATGGTCGTGCAGAGGGTGCTACTCCAGATACGAAGTGGCGTGGCAATAACATTACTGTCGTTGATGGAGCATATTTTGTCATTCGACTTTACGTCCACAACAACAATCCGAATGGTGAAGACGCTGTTGCCGAGAATACTCGCGTCAAGTTCAGTATTCCAAACGGTACCAGCACAGAAGTCCAAAATGATGATGGTTCCGTTAATCAGCAAATCCAAGTTAATGGTTTTATTAGCTCTTCTAATGCTACTCCAAGCGAGTACTGGGATTACGTGAATTTCAATAGCGAAATTCCATTCCACCTTGACTATGTTTATGGTTCGGCTTTGCTGAACAACAACAAGACTCAGGAAGAAGCTGCCAAGGGCGGTTATCTCGACAACGCTGGCTGGAAACTCAGTGATGATATCGTTAAAGCCGCCAGTACCGACGGTGTTTTGATTGGTTATGAAAGCCTTGATGGCCGTATTCCTGGCTGTTATCAGTATGCAAATTATGTCACTATAATGGTAAGAGCTGTATTTGATTACGAATACACCATTGAACAAAAAGTCCGGCTTGCTGACAGTGACAATAATTGGGGGGACGCGATAGAAGCTAAAATCGGAGAAAAAGTTGAGTTCCGCATTGCTTACGAAAACACTAGCGACAAACAGCAAGATGGTGTTGCTATCAAGGATATTCTCCCAGCGAACTTAAAGTATGTTGATAATACAATGTCTTTGAAGAATGGCAATCATAGAAATGGGCTAACTATTACAAACGGCGATGGCTTGTTCTCTAACGGTTTACGTATCGGCAATTATAGCTCAAATTCTAATGCCCTCCTCTATTTCACGGCTGAAGTCGTAGACGAAAATCTTGAAGTAGGTGCGAATACTCTCACTAATTGGTCACAAGCAGGAGTGGGGCTAAAAACAATCCAAGACCATGCTTCGGTCATCGTGTACAAAAACGCCACATGGTTTCCTGTTGTAACAACTATACTCCTTGTCCTGATTGTGTTATGCTTGGCAATTATCGCCGGGCTGTTGTTTTACAGGTGGCGAATACAACGGAATCCATAAGCAAAAACACAACCACTTACCTATTATGTCCTTTTAAGGGGCGCTTTACGGCGTCCTTTTTTGATGCCTGCAATTCTATTTTTCTATTGCATTTATGTCTTTCGAAAACTTTTCCAAAAAATTTCTGTCCAAAAGTTAATTTCCGCGCTCCTCCATTGACTTCCAAGTGTAAGGGGAAAATAACAATTCTCTTTACAAAAATATATCACAAGGAGGACTTTCTATGAAATCACCAAATGTTGAATTTGTAACTGAAGCATTTTCCGGGGACGTGGTTGACGCTCTCCCCACCAGGCGTGGCATCGGAGAGCTGTTGGCTCCTAAATCTACAAAACTGATGCTGGAAAACGCTATGCTGGAAGCCAGCCAGAACAGGTGCCGGGCACTTTTAGCCAAGAACGCACTGGAGGATACCGGAGCCATGGCGCTGGCGGTCGGGCGTCTTACCCAAATGGCTCCAGCTGGCAGAGAATACTACCACAAAATTCTCCGGGCTTACGCTGAGACAACTGCCCAACAGATAGAGAAATGGGGGCGGTACTAATGGCTGAGGTTATGATTTTACTTGTACTTAGCATCTGTCTGGTGCTGTTGGTTTTATTCCTGATTTTATGTTACAGCGACTACCGGCATCTTAAGCAGGAGAATAACCATTTTAACCGCATGGTAAAAGAGCAGTTTGAGATGAACTCTCGCAGCCTGAACGCTTATGAATCCATGCTCCGCGAAGCCTGCCGGTCGTGGGCAGAGGATAACAACGGCGAAGAATATGATGAGGAATAGGCTATTGTCAACACATTATTGACAAAATCACAACAGCGTTTTTTGTTACACCTTAATTGACATTCTACCCCTGTTAAAGAATGTCCAGCCGCTGTAAAAGTTTTAGGCATAACAATTATTATTTTGTGTGGTTTTGCGCTTAAATACCGTCAAAGTCACACCAACCAAAGAAAGGAAGATTTATGGAAACAATTATCAATCATGCGGAGAATAAGACGCACTCTGCCAAGAAATATAAAACCATCCTGGCTGATCCACCCTGGGATATAAACCAGCGAGGCACCTATGGGGCAATTAATCATTATAATTTGATGTCGCTGGAACACATAAAAGCCATGCCCATCAAGGACTTAGCAGAAGAAAACAGCCACTGCTGGCTCTGGGTAACAAATAGCACTTTGAGATGCGGTTTTGACGTCTTGGAAGCATGGGGATTTACTCCGCGTTCGGTGTTTACCTGGATTAAGCTTCGCGTCGGGCTTGGCATTTACCTGAGAAACTGTACCGAGCACGTCCTCTTAGGAACCTGCGGCAAAGCTCCGGTATTATGTAAAAATCAGATAAACTATGGCGTTTATACAGTCCAAGACCATTCACATAAACCTGAAGAATTTCAAAAAGTTGTGGAGAGGGTCAGTCCAGGGCCTTATTTAGAGCTATTTGCAAGGCGACGTACACCGGACTGGGATGTCTGGGGTAACGAAATCGACAGCGACATTGAGATTCCCGGCTACCCCGTGCCAAAATACAGCGATAAAGCCAACCAGGTAGAAAATGCGGAGGAGGTGTGATGCCTATTGGAACCGCCAAGAAATCTTATCACAAGGATACTGGAAGCCGCCTTTATGCTAGCATTCAGCGTCTATCTCATAAGAACCGCCGCATATTGGGTGCTGGAAGTCTGGCCGATGTTGCTTACTATCGCCCTGATCATCCTCGTCGTTATTATAATTTACCGTATTTGGAGGCACAAACACGATGATTTGGGACAATGGTAAAAAGCACAAGAAATATAGGAAGGATAGGAAGGAGTGGGCATTCTTGAAGCATCAAATTGAAGACCTTGTCTTTAGAGAAATAGTATGGGCACGACCTTACAAAATAGAAACTGTGTGGGAGGCTCTCTCGCATCTGGCGGCATTATCGCCACGGGGTGCAGTGATCTGGGAAGTGCGGAGCCGGAATGGACGGGTGAGCCACTTGCTCGGAGCCGCTGGGAGGTACATCAAAAATATCGAGGAAGCAATTAAAGCGCATGGCGATATCCAGTTCCATGAAATAGGCGAAGAAAAACGTATCCCGGTCCCGGTTGCCCGACAGCTCAAGATCAGCCACCCAACGCTTTCCCTCAAAACCGATATTACTGGAGCCGTCGTCCGGGCAGGGCTGGCGGCGCTGGCCGAAGATAAAAGCGGTGAAGAAATGCCGGTACAGATTGTACTGGGGAGGGCTTATGCTCCCTCTCCAATACCGACCAACCTCGCTGATCCAAACGCCACCTGGCTGCAGATTCTACTCGGCGATGTCCAGAAAGCCTCGGCTGAGAGCCGCAAAACCGTCAAAGAGAAAGCGGAGCAGCATACATTCCAGACAGTCATCCGCATTGGTGTATCGGGAGAAAATACAAGCTTCCGGCTACGCAGTATTGTTAGCGCGTTCAAGGTATTGGAGGCAGCGGGTGTGCGTATCCGGGAAGAAGACAGTAAGCCCTCCGACCTCAACACTGCCCATGTACCGTGGCGTTTTCCGCTACAGCTATCGGTAAAGGAGTTAGCTAACTTTTTACTGCTCCCTGCCGGAGAGGAAGAACTGCCCGGAACGCCGGGATTACATCCCAAACTCACTTTACCGCCGAACTGGTATAGAAATCCCACCAACCAGAAAACCGACCGCAGTTTTGCTGTCAGTATGGACGTAATAAATCCAAAGCGGCTGAGTATCTCCCCGAGGGATAGTTTGGAGCATTGTCATCTAATTGGTCCGACTGGCAGCGGCAAGAGTACAGCTATGTTACATCTGATTCTGGCAGATATCACTGCCGGGCGTAGTGTTCTCGTGCTTGATCCTAAGGCAGATTTGATTACGTCTATCTTGGAACGGATTCCAGAAGGGCATACCGAAGATGTGGTCATTATTGATCCGTCGGATTCTTGCCCCTGTGGGTTCAATCCACTGGCGTTTAAGGAATATGGCAATCCCTCGCTGATTTCCGACGCGGTTCTCTCCGTCCTTAAGGAGATATTTAGCGACTGTTGGGGCATATATACACAGGATGTATTAACCGCCGCTCTCTTAACCCTAACGGACACAGAAAACGCTACTCTTTTATGGTTATTGCCGCTGCTAATGGATGAGGTTTTCCGGCGCAAAATCACCAGTAAGGTCAAAGACCGTATGGTGCTCAGACCATTCTGGGAACAGTTTGAAGCGCTGAGGGATACGGAGAAACGACAACAAATCTCCCCAGTCCTTAACAAGCTTCGGCAGCTAACTTTACGACCGGGTCTTCGGAACATACTCGGGCAGGCAAAACCAAAGTTCTCCCTGACAGATTTGTTCTATAAACGAAAGATTGTACTAATTCCGCTGAACAAAGGTTTAACTGGTGGAGAATCCGCGCGACTCCTCGGCAGTCTGATTGTTGGCTTAACTTGGACACTGGCTCTGTCACGGGCGGGTATTCCGGCAGAGAAACGTCACATCGTTTCTATATTTATCGACGAGCTGCAAGATTATATCTCATTACCTACGGATTTATCGGATGCTTTGGCACAGGCACGAGGCCTGGGTGTCGGACTAACACTGGCTCATCAGTATAGAGATCAGCTACCCATCAACATCCGCTCCGGGATTGATGCGAACGCCAGGAATAAAATCGTCTTCGGGCTGAACAGTCGGGACGCCAAGGATATGGCGGCAATGGCATCGGAACTCGCCGCCGAGGATTTTATGGCGCTGCCCAGCTACCAGATTTACACCTCGTTCCAGTGTAACGGCAAGAACACTGGGTGGATACAGGGTAAGACTCTGCCGCCACCGCCAGTTCTACGGGATGCCGCCGACCTCAAAGCTAAATGCCAAGCCGCCTATGGTATCCCGGCGGAGCAGATTGAGGAGGAATACCTCAATATATTCACCACTAACAACCATACCGCCGAGGAAAACCCCGGCGACATTAACATCGGAAGGAAGAAACGACCATGACGAACCGACTGACGAATGGCGAGCAGAAACCACAAGCGGAAACGCCCACCACACCCGACTTTTCCCGGTACATGGTATGCGATTCCTACTCCGTACCCGCTACGGACACCACCCCTGCCGGCGATGCCCCAGAACCACACCGACGTTTGTCCAGGCAGCAGCTCATCAGCCTTGACGCCAGACTCAGCATACGCGACAAGGGCATCCTGCTTGCCGTCCGGCGGCACCGCTATCTCTTGAGCGGGCAGGTGCAGCGGCTCTTATTCACCGATGCCGCCAACTCCACCGCTGGGCTTAGGGCGGCCAGTCGCAACCTCAAGAAGCTATGTGATCTTGGACTGATTGACAGCCTCTCGCGGAGGATTGGTGGAGTAAGGGCTGGGTCGAGTTCCCTCGTCTGGCATATTACTCATGCTGGAGAGCGGCTGCTACGATTGCATGACCATAAGGCTTATCCGAGCAAGCGCTTCTTTGAGCCAAGTCCCTACTACTTAGCGCACACGCTAGCAGTGGCAGAAGTTTGCATCCAGCTGACAGAGCTCTGTGGGGATAACAAAAGTCAGCTGGCAGCATTACAGCCGGAGCCAGAATGCTGGAGGACTTACAGCGAACTTGGGAAACACGTTGCTTTGAAGCCGGATTTATATGCGGCGGTAGTATCGGAAGAATATGAAGACCGTTATTTTATCGAAGTCGACCTTGACACCGAATCACCCGCCAAAATTATAGAAAAGTGCCAGAAATACCATGCTTACTATCGTAGCGGTCTGGAGCAGAAAGAACATGAAATGTTCCCCTTAACTGTCTGGATTGTGCCGACTATAAAACGCAAGGAGCACCTGCTCTCCCACATCCGCAACGCTTTTGTTAAACAGCCTAAACTCTTTGCCGTAATAACTTCGGAGGAATTGGAGCAGCTGATTCGGGATGGCGGAGACGAAACTACACTTTGCTGAGTGGCAAAACTAAAAATCCAGGCTCCTGGCACAGCTAAGGGACAGACGAAAAGATATAAGCATCTTTTCCCAAAATGTATTTCTATTGGTTATTAATGTTTTAGGAGACAAGTATGGATAACAATATAACAGGATTATGCTCTTTGCTGGACAGAATTAGTGATACGGCAAAAGAAATTGCCCTCTTTCTTAAGATGGAGGAGTATGACACTAATTATGATATCTGTGACGTTGATGCAGAGCTTATAACGTTCAAATCACACTTACAGCTTGATGCAACAGAAGCAAAAAATACTTTACAACGGATTATCGGCTACGAAAAGGTGTCAGAGCCTGAAAAAGCAAAAAAGGCAGCAGAGCTACATTATCGTATAGCTGAACTGGAAAAAGAAATAAACAGCCTGAAATAAAAAGCGGAAGAATTGTGCTTATATTCTGATATTTAGCTCTGCCAGCCTTAGCTGCGCCAGAAGCCTGGAACCTGCCAGCGCTGTTATAAATACCAGATATCGATAGAAAGTCTGGGTGCTTGGCACAGTTAAGCGGCATAAGTAAGCTCCATGTGGAGGGAAGCCTGTCAGCTGTAATTTTATTAACCATTAAACTAAGGAGCCTATATGGATACAGCAAAGAACCAAATAACACCAACCATAAAGGAGCAGATTCTCAAAGTACGCGATACCGCGGAGACCAATATGTTCGATTGCCACGCTGTGATGTACATCGCAAACCGCGAGGGCTGGTACGAGCTTGTAGATTATTTGTCTGACAGGAAAAACTGGCCGGAATATAACAATTTTATCATAACTGGAGATACGAAAGGAGCGTAATGAATACCCGGTACAGCATCACCCAGGCAGAGTTTTTCGACCGCAACTGGATATCAGGAAAAATTGGCAGCCTGAACTTCCAGGCTAAAGTCTATAAAGAAGACTCTTGGTTTGGCATTAACAATGGCAATGTCAGCAAGCTGACGATCTGGCCGGAATACGGGCCGACGGTTATCAACTATGACCGGGGATGGGACATAAAGCCAAAGAATGCGGAAGAGGAAAAGATTGTTGACACAATTCTTGACTACTGCAGGCATGTTTATGATGGGCTGAAAGATTCTGGAAGCTCCATCGACCGGAAAGAAAAACGGTAAAACAAAAAGGCAGCACGCAGGCAATGCCGTACACAAAAGAGCCTACCCTGCCGGCTTAACTGCGCCAAGCGCCCAGGCGCACCAAGATAACAAATTTGAGAAAGGAAAAATGCCCATGACAATACATAAGGATATCAGGTTCTTCGACATGTTCGCCGGGATCGGAGGATTCCGCGCCGGACTGGAAAGGGCTGGCGGGTTTACCTGCATCGGCCACTGCGAGATTGACAAACACGCTGACCGGGCATACCGCGCCGTACATAATGTAAAGACAAGTGAGGTTTTTTATGAAGACGCAAGACAAATTGATACAAAAGAAATGCCGGAGTTCGACCTCCTCTGCGGAGGATTCCCCTGCCAAGCATTTTCTGTTGCTGGCAAGAGACGAGGCTTTGACGATACAAGGGGCACTCTCTTCTTTGAGATTGCCCGCCTGGCTAGAGAAAAACGGCCTCCATATCTTCTCCTTGAAAACGTCCCAGGACTGTTATCGCATGACAAAGGCCGGACGTTTGCGGCCATCCTCGATACACTTTGCGACCTGGGGTACAGTATCGAATTCCAGGTGCTTAACAGCAAGGATTTTGGAGTGCCACAATCAAGACGTCGGGTGTACATTGTCGGATATCGTGACCCCAGATGTGCCGGAAAGATACTACCTTTCCGAGGCGCAAACCCGGAAACTCTTAAGCTCATCATAAATGGTAGGCAGGATTCGCGGGTATATGATCCCGCCGGGGTATCTAAAACTTTGCTCGCTAAATCCGGCGGCACTGGCGGCAGGACGGGGCTTTATGCCGTCGGCTATAACCGGAAAAGCGGCCTCACCAAAAAGCTGGATACAGCCTACACCCTAACTGCCAGTGGCTGGCGTGGCCTTAACCG
>OFGF01000594.1_pt1 | contig 29793 bp, 23 predicted proteins | sample 1521711 | NCBI WGS metagenome assembly OFGF01 (sample SAMEA3504092, study PRJEB24116) | mouse gut metagenome | biome: mouse gut; feature: mouse-associated habitat; material: faeces | place: Denmark | collected 2011 | reverse complement strand
CGCCGGGCTTTTGTGCTGGAACGGGATCAGAGGGTAGATACGCATTCTAAAGATCGGAGCGGCATATACTTGCTGAAATGTCAGAAATCTGTATCCTGCGCATATTCGGCATACTCATCCAATACGCTGTCGTTTAGATGGCCAAGATTTTTCTCACTGTGCAGGGCGGTCACCCCATCATATGAGAGATAGGAACAGCTCTCCGACATAGGACCGCTTTCTATTAAAGAGAAAACCGGGCGGGAGATCTCCTGAAGAACCTTTTTCCTTCGGACAGATGGCGCGACAATATGGGCGCTGATGGATGCGTTGGGCTGTAGTGTCATCAAGTCGGCCATCCGAAGCAGACCGGAGTAAATGGATGTAGAATGTTCAATTTCAAAGGCATGTATAATCGCCTTCCTGCGAATCCAGAGCACATCAATGTTCTCGATGATTTTAAGGGTAACCTGATCGAAATTAAGGGGCAGGTGCTCTAATAAAACGGTATTCGATGTGGGATGCCAAAATTCTAAGACCCGCTGCCTGTCATTTTTGGGAATCCAGATTTTGAAGCCCATCCGATCGCCAATTTCTGCGACAGTTGCCTGCATTTGGATGTGTCCGGCCTCTGCGGCAGAACGGTCAGGCACATGGAGTTCATCATCGGGAATAGAGACCGAGACAGGTCCGGATTCGGAATTGACCAGAGAGGGCTGCAATTTTTTCCTGTCCGTGGGCGAGAGCGCATAGCTTTTAAGACTTACTTGCTGCGCGGACAACAGCTCCTCCAGATATTGGCCGTCCTCATCCGACAGTCTTCTTAGACTGCTGCGGATGGCTCCCGTCCAGGATGAACCGGCCCGGCTGAGGTTTTTGGTGAAGGAGAGGTGTTTCCAGCAGATATCATGCTGGATGGGGATGGACTGTTCGGGGGCAAGCCAGACCTGAGGGCTGACACGAAAACGCACCTGAAAGGGGTCTGCCATGGGCAGGAATATGGGGGTGTCATCCAAAAAGTAATGGGAAGTAACCTCCAATATGCCGGTCCATCTGGACAGCTTTGTCATATAGCAGATCAATTTATCCCCAGGTACGATGCCGGCTGCGATACGCTTCTGACGCATTCGGAAACCGGAAATGCTGCGGTCCGAGGCTGTGAACGCGCCATAGGTCTCCGGTGAAAATAAATCAAGGTAGTATGCCATATCGTCGCCATCCTATCACTATAATACCCATATCATGACTAAATCCAACATATTATCTAGCTTTAGTGTAACATGGGACGGTAGGATTTGTCAACTTTTACAATGAGAAACCATCACCTCTCCGAGGCGTACTCAAAGCTGGCATTCTGATCCACATGCTGAAACAGGAGCACTTTCCCGTGCCAGAAGCGGTACTGCACCTCAGCGGAGAGGCTCTCGTGGATGGTGCGCTCCATGCGGCCCTCCACCGGAGCGCGGAGAGGCTGCGCCTCCAGGCGATACCGCCCCTGGCGGATCACCGCGCCGGCGGGGGAGCACGCCTCAATTCTGGCGCCCCGGTAGGTGGCCAGCCGGTACTCCCGTCCGCGGTATAAAACCGAGCAGATACAGCCGGTAAATCCCCCCACAGGCAGGGGGATTGTGGCAATTGCAAGCATCAGACTGCCGCGCTCCGCCCCCTCCCAGAGGCACTGCGTCCAAAGGTACCTGCTGGGAAAGGAGCGGCCCCGGTCCGTCTCGATATACCCGATCCCGTTGGAGAAATCCAGGCATTCCCCGTTCAGCGCCAGCGCGCCGCTTAAGGGGTGCCCCATGCTGACGACGCCGTGGGCGCACTGCATTCCTCCGAAGAACCGGAACGGACCCATGATGTCAGACCTCAGAGGGGTGAACGGGCCGTAGCGCAGGGAACCGCAGAGAGAAAGGCCGTCCCGCCGGATATGGAGGTCAATTCCCTGTCCGCCAAAGCTGGACTGCCCAATCTGCACCTGAAGGGGCCGCCGGAAGACTTGCAGCTGCGCCTCCGGATACTCCAGCCACCACGCCTGATCCTTTGAAATCACCTGGAGGGAGGCGGTGCGGCGTCCCTTGCTGTCCATATGGAAGGCGGGGATCAGCGCCAGCGTCTGCCCCCGGGGGTTCTGGTGCTTGAAATACCACCCCTCAAAGTAGGGGCCTGTCCCATTTGCGCCTCGTAAAAATCCCATGATACTCATCACCCCGGATTCAGTCTTCCCTGAATCTGGGAATTTTATCAGGAAGATCAGGCCAGCCGCAGCGGGCCGTGGGCGGCGGATAAGGCAATCACGCGCTTCATATGCGGGCCTCCTGGTTCAAATCAGAATCCCCTCGCAGTGGTCGATCTCGTGCTGGATGATCTGGGCGGTCCAGCCGGTGAAGGTCTTGAAGCGGGTCTGGAACTGCTCATTCTGATACTGCACCTTGATGGACTTCCAGCGTTTGGCCTTCCGGGTACCGGAGAGGGAGAGACAGCCCTCCTCCGCCTCGTAGGGGCCGGATTTTTTGATAATCTCCGGGTTGAACATGGCCGTGTATTTACCGTCGCTGTCAAAGGCGATGATCCGCTTGTTGACGCCGATCATATTGGCCGCCATGCCCACACAGCCGTCCTTGTGGGCGGACAGGGTGTCCAGCAGGTCCTGGGCAACAGATATATCCTCCGAGGTGGCCGGCTCGGCCTTTTGGGAGAGGAACGCCTCGTCCCGCATGATCTCTCGTACCATGATAGTGTACCTCCGGTATAGACTTCCCTGGACGGGAAAGGATGCAGGGCCATCCGGCATGCCCATATTCCGTTTAACAGCAGATTTGCCGCTATCCCGGCAGACAGCGCTTTTTCTCCGCTTATTTCCGCTTGCGCTGTTCTTTGGCAAACCGCCTGGCGTTCTTCATACCGCCTACCTCTTTGAACATACGCTGGCATTTCTTGACCTCAATTTCCTTGCTGCTCAAGCCGTCATAACTGGTCTCCTGCTCCAGCTTACGATAGCTTTCCAGGCGGCGGCTGTCCAGTTCTCCGGCCTCAACCGCTGCCAGGACCGCACATCCGGGCTCTCCGATGTGCGTGCAGTCACGGAACCGGCATTGCCGCGCTAGGGCCTCGATTTCCGCAAATGCGTGGGAGAGATCGGCGCTTTCCGCCCCCATCTCTCTCATACCGGGCGTGTCGATCACCACGCCCCCCAGCGGACAGGGAAACATCTCACGGCCTGTGGTGGTATGCCGTCCCTTATCCCCTCTGCCGGTCTCCTGCGTTGTGATAACAGAAGCGCCCAGCAGTTGGTTAATCAGGGTGGATTTTCCCACACCCGATGAGCCAATAAAGGCGCAGGTCTGGTTTTTTTGAAAATAAGGCAGGAATTTTTCGTGAATATCCGTATCAAACATGGAAAGCGCGACCACATCGGAAAAGCAGGAAATCTTCTCAACCTGCGAAACCGCCTGCGCAAGATTTTCGCAGAGATCCGACTTTGTCAAAACAATGACCGGCGTCGCGCCGCTGTCCCAGGCAATGGACAGATACCGTTCCATGCGGTTCAGATTGAAATTCTGGTTGAGGGACATGCACAGAAATACAATGTCCACGTTGGCAGCCACCGGCTGCGCCTGCCCTGATACGCCCACCGCCCTTCGGACAAACAGGCTTTTTCGTGTCAGTACTCGATGGACCACTGCCAGCTCGGCCTGCGCGGTAACCATAACATAGTCGCCGACCGTCGGATATTGGGCAAGTTCTTCCGTGTCATAGCGGAGCCTGCCCGAAACCTCCGCCAGCCGTTCTTCTCGACTGGTCACGACCTTGTACTTTCCGCGATACTGCGCGACAACTCTTGCCAGCTGTTCATTCGGATATAATGCTGACTCTGTCAAAAAGCGTTCAGAAACGCCATAGTGATTTAATTGATTCAATGTGATTAACCTCCATTTTTATCGTCCCGAAGGAAGGAGGTCTGCGATGATTATTTCGTCATACCTCCTCCCGGCATGACAATCTCCTTTTTATTTGTGTTCATCATAAAAAACACGCTCCTTTCGCTGAATTTTATTTATTATAGCATTTGTCCGGTTTGATTGAAATAGGCAAAGTGTAAAATTCACCGGGGCTTTCAACTGGCGGCTCTCATAGGTTTGACCCGCTGGAGCTCTGCTTTGGGAAGATAGAGACTAACGGAAGGGCTTGCGCTGTGCGGCCTTACAGTATACTTCTGAGAAGCAGTTCAAACGCCTCATGCAATTCAAATTGTGCCACTTTCAAGCGATATTTCTCGTCACAGTTCTTGTTTATGAAAGGTTCAAAATCTTTGACCACCTCTTGAAATTCCGGCTGGCTTCTTTCGGAGGCAGACACACAGCCACTAAAAGAGCAGTAAGTCATACCTGACTTTGAGATAGAAGCAATGGCCCGTGTCCTGCTTCCGGCGCTCCGCGCTTTCTACGCTAGCCCGGAAGGGCAGGCAGCGTTTGAGGAATGGAAGCGTCAGCAAGAGAATACATAATAAGGAACGGCTCCCGTCATACCGACAGGGGCCGCTTTTTTATACGCTGATGTTGTCCAGGTAAACAACAAACCCGAACCCGTCCCCGATGGGGAACAAGTTCGGATTATGTTGCTTTGGTGGACCTGAAGGGGATTGAACCCTCGAACCTCACGGATGCGAAAAGATTCAGAAAACTTTTTCGGCTTGTTTCTGCTCCTTTTAGCCGTTTCCACTGGAGTTCACTTCATCTGTAAGCCTCTTTAATGGGCTGTTCTCCATATGTTCCGGCCGCGTCTGTGGTAGGTTCTGTGGTCAGAAACGCTTCCCGCCTCTGACCAGAAATTTTTGCTGGTACTGAGCGGGAAGCGTTTTGTATTTGACACCGTCTGCATTGTAACTCTGGCAGGAAAGTTTTGCAACAGTTTTCTGTCAAAGCAGGCCCTCAAATTCTACGGAGCTATCTCCAAAGATAAGGACAGCGGATCAAAACACAAGGCACAGTACAGGATGTCGAAATTGTGTATGGGCAATCAGTTTGCTGAGGAGTACTCAAAGCTGGCATTGGGGTCCGTATGCTGAAACAGGAGATTGTGTCCACACCAGAAGCGGTAGCGCACCTCTGCGCAGAGGCTCTCGTGGATGGTGCGCTCCATGCGGCCCTCCACTGGGGCGCGGAGGGCCTGCCGCCGCTCGTTCAGCAATTCAACTTCCAGGCGGTATTTCCCTTGGCGGATCACTGCGCCGGCGGAAGACCACGCCTCGATTTTGACGCCCCGGTAGGTGGCCAGGCGGTATTCCTGGTCACAGTATAAAACAGAGCAGATACAGCCAGTGAAGCCGCCCACAGGCAGGGGGATCGCCGCAATTGCAAGCATAAGACTGCCCTGCTCCGGCCTGTCCCAAACGCACTGTGTCCAAAGGTATCTGCTGGGAAAAGAGCGGCCCCGGTCTGTTTCAATGTATCCAATCCCGTCGGAGAAGTCCAAACGCTCACCGTTCAATTTCAGCGTTCCACTCAGGGAATGACCCATACTGATGACGCCGTGGGAGCACTGCATTCCTGCGAAAAATCGAAACGGTCCCATAATGTCAGACCGCAGAGCGGTAAAAGGACCGTAGCGCAGAGAGCCGCAGAGGGAAAGATTGTCTTGCCGGATATGGAGGTCAATCCCCTGACTGCCAAAGCTGGACTGTCTAATCTGTACCTGAAAAGGCTGCCGGGAGACTTTCAGATGTGCTTCCGGGTATTCCAGCCACCACGCCTGATCCTTTGAAATGACCTGGAGGGAGGCGGTGCGGCGTCCATCTCTATCGATATGGAATGCGGGAATCAGCGCGAGAGTCTGCCCCTGCGGGTTCTGTTGCTTGAAGTACCAGCCCTCAAAATAGGGGCCTGTCCTATTTGTATCGCGGAAAAATCCCATAATTTATCACCCCGGATTCAGTTTTCCCTGAATCTGGGGATTTTATATGGGATATTCTCTGATGCTGGAAGCCGTCGAAGCTGTCTTAGTGAAAAAGTTTTGCAGATATAAACCGCAAAACTTTTGATATTAAGTGAGTATTGCGGTTATAACCATATACTTTCGCAATATAAAAATACCCCCGCATCAACAAACAGACCAGCGGAAATTACCAGGGGATCAAGATGATGCACGTTGCGGATTTTCTGCTGAATACGGAATATTGAACCGCTCCCGGCCAGGAAGCGGCTCAATCCTTGTGGGACTGTATCCAAAGATAAGCGGTGTGATTCCCCACCGATGTGGAGCGGCAGAGTTGATAGCCCAGCTGGTCAAAGGCCTGGAGATCCTCCGGGCTTTTGATTTGGTTTTCCGCCAGCCAGCGTACCATCTGCCCACGAGCCATCTTGCATTTGGTGCCCTTTTCGATGACCTTGCCGTCTTTCAACTCTCCAAAGGCACAGGTGACGAACCGGACGGTTTTAGGCAGATAACCCTCCACTGCTTTGCTGTACTCCCTGGAGGCCAGATTCAGCACCACATCCGTCTCCGAGGCCAGCTGTCGGGCCAGGCGGCTACCCCAAAACTGATAGAGATCCCGGCAGCCGTCCACCGCCAGCTTTGCCTGCATTTCCAGACGGTAGGGGGTCACGCCGGCGAAGGGCCGCAGCAGACCGTAGAAGCCAGAGAGGATGCGCAGGTGCTCCCGGAGGTAGTCCAAGTGAGTCGTCTCCATCACGCTGGGGGCCATGTAGCGGTACTGGATGCCCTCGTAGGAGAGAATCGCCGGAGTGAGATTGCGGCGCAAATCCATCTGTTCCAGCCGCTCTATGTTCAGTTTGGCGATGGAGTTATTGCACTTCCAGAGGGTCTGTAAGTCCTTGGAGGACATACCCTGGAGGACAGCCTTCAGCTGCTCTGTCTGCTCTATAAATTGAGGCAAATCGTCCACGGCAAAGCTGTCCGTGTCCACTACCATTTTCTTCGCCGGGGCGATGATGATGCGCATAGAGTCCCCTCCTTTCAGATTTGGGAAAGCATCTCCGTCAGCCGCCTTGCCGCTGTGTCCAGGCCTTCTATTCCCGCGCAGCGGCGGAGTTTGGCGTTGACCAGCTGATCCAGCAGGGGCTGACTTTGGCTGTTTTCGTCCAGAGCCAGTTCCGTAGCCATCACATCCTCCCAGGCGCGGTTTAAAAAGGCCACCTCCCGGCGACCATGAGTCCTGGTGAACAGAGGCGGGTTTGAACCGCACAGCTCCTTCGTCGTTTCTGCGGGAAAACCGGAGGCGGATAAACTGAGCCGCAGACCGTCCAGGAAAATGTCCGGCAGGCACTCCCATTCCGGATGGCTGAGATCGGACAGCACAAATGTGTATCGCGTATGGCAGTGGACCGCCAGCAGACTGGGCCTGCCCCGCAGCGGAATGACGTGGAGATCCCAGCAGAAGCGGCGGTCTGATTCCTGGCCGTAAGGGAGTGTTTTGATGTGTAAGTGTCGCTGGAGGGGAATGGTCAGGCCCAGTTCTATCTCATTATTTCTTTTCATGAGGAATGATTACTTTCTCAACTTGAATATGTCCTCCGTCAACGGTCATGACAGCAAAGGTGATTTCCTGGTCAAAGCGCCGACGTCCACAACTGCCGGGGTTCAGCCACAGAACACCATTCCGCTCCTCACAGGCATACTTGTGGGAGTGTCCGTAAACCACCACATCCGTGTCGGACAAATCTGGAGGAACATCCCTCTTGTTGTGAATCAGGAAGAAATGGATGCCCTCGATGGAAAATAAGAGGCTTTGCGGCAACTCCTCCGCCCAGTCCTTGTCGTTATTCCCTCGGACAATATAGAGCGGGGCGTACTCCCGGAGCTTGTCCACAATGGCCTGGGTGTTGATATCGCCGCCGTGGATGATGACATCTGCCTGGGACAGGTATCCCACCACCTCCGGCCGCAGCAGGCCGTGGGTGTCGGATAAGATGATGACACATTTCATGTACAGGCCTCCCGGTTCAAATCAGAATTCCTTCACAGTGGTCGATTTCGTGCTGGATGATTTGTGCCGTCCAGCCAGTAAAGGTCTTGAAGCGTGTTTGAAACTGCTCGTTCTGATACTGCACCTTGATGGACTGCCAGCGTTTGGCCTTCCGGGTACCGGTGAGGGAGAGACAGCCCTCCTCAGCCTCGTAGGGGCCGGACTTCTTGATAACCTCCGGGTTGAGCATCACCATGTATGTGCCATCGTTGTCAAAGACGATGATCCGCTTGCAGACGCCGATCATATTGGCCGCCATGCCCACACAGCCGTCCTTGTGGGCGGTCAGGGTGTCCAGCAGATCCTGGGCGACAGGCAAGTCCTCCAAAGTGGCCAGTTCAGCCTTTTGGGAGAGAAACGCTTCATCCCGCATAATTTCTCGTACCACGGGCATTGCACCTCCATTGTACACTTCCCCCAGGGGGAAATTTGTGGTATACTCATATAAAATAGCACAAGTACAGGGAAAAGGCAACTTGTGCTGAGGATGGTGTAGGCAGTATAGAGAAGCAGGCACCCGAAATGGATGCCATCCTTTTTATCTGAACGAATAGAATAGGTAAGGGAGATAAAATCATGGCAGATACGAACATCAAATATAGCGATCATTCTATTTCTTCTGCATTCAAGGATCATTACATCGTTCCAGACTACCAACGAGAGTATGTTTGGACAAACGATCAGGTCGAACAGTTGCTCTCAGATCTTTTGGAGGCTTTTGAAGAAGACAACAAGAAACCTTACTTTCTTGGCACTATCGTCACCTGCGATACGGGAAGCCAATTCGAATTGATTGACGGCCAACAACGGCTGACAACATTTTTTCTTATGCTCTGTGCAGTCAAGCATCTGTACAAAACCGCTGGAGAATCAACGGATTTGATTGAGAATCTCATCTATAGTCCAACGATGGATCCAAATGGTGACACTATCCACAGCTACCATTTACAGCTCCAGTATGAGGATGCGGGCAACTGCCTTGAGTTGATCGAAAGCGGGGGGAGCCGGCCGAAGGACTTGGCTCTGAGCGGAGAGAGGCTTTTTGATGCCTTTAAAATCATTACGGATTTTTTGTCTGAGAAGTTCTCCGATTTGCCTCAATTAAAAAAGTTTGTGTATTTTCTTCTGATGGTAACAAGTTTTATACGTATTGAAACCCACGATATTACCGATGCGCTGAAAATATTTGAAACTATCAATCAGCGTGGTAAAGGGCTTGATTCCATGGATCTTTTGAAAAACATGGTATTCTGTCAGGTAGACAGGAATAAGTTCAAGGAACTCAATATGAACTGGAAGGAGATCACCCGTGCTTTGGAGAGTATTGAGGAGAAACCGCTCCGTTTCCTCCGCTATTTTATTATGGCTAGCTACAATACCTCTGCTGTAAAGGATGGCATACTTCGTGAAGACCAAATATATGATTGGCTGAAAAGCAATAATGGTCAGTGTCAATACGAAGAGAAGCCATTTCAGTTCGTTGAAAAGATGAAGCATGATGTAAATCTTTATATGAAATTCCGAAACCCAAAGGATGACCTTGCTGGCAACATCCATTTGAAGAATGTGACCATGCTCGCCGGCAAATCTTATAAGCTCCATCTAATGCTCCTGCTTGCGGCCTCCAACATGGACGAGGATGCGATGATTAGATTCAAGGAAATTATTGAGTCTGTTGTCTACTATACTGTGATTAACCGAATCACTACAAATATTACTGAGCGAACCTTTGCAACTTGGTGCGGGGAGATACGAGAAATTACCACTGTTGAAAATCTGAATGCTTTTGTAAACCGTTCTATCTTACCAATAATTACTGCCTGGAAACAGGACAATCAATCCAACTTCATGCGTTTGAGCCTCAACAGTATGCAGCAATATCGAATCAAATTTATCTTGGGAAAAATCACAGCCTATGTAGATGCCCTGCGCCAGAAACAAACAATCGTGGGGGATATGACCTCCTACGTTCAGTCTACAGTTGAAATTGAGCATATCATGCCCCAGACCTGCCCTGATAAATCACAGTATAGCATAACCGAGGAGGAATTCTCTATTTACATGAACCGGCTTGGCAATCTCACATTGCTGGAAAACAGCATCAACAAGTCTATCCAGAACGAGGGCTATGATGTGAAAGCTAAAGCCTATAAACAATCCAAGTTTTATCTTACCTCTGCGTTGTCTGAGTTGGTGGACCAGGGGATAGATACTGCGATCAACCGCACAAATAAAATCCTGCGAGCATGGCCCAATTGGAACAAAGCCGCCATTGAAGACAGACAGTTGCTTCTCTATGAACTAAGCGAAATGATTTGGGGGATTGCAAAGACTGGAAAGTAAAAATAAGGAGAACAGCTGTTTTCTAGTTCAGAGTCTATTAATGTAATGATCGGCCTTATAAATTGACTTGTGTTCCATATTTGATAGGAATAGGATTCTCATGGCAAACAAGTACCCACTCGTCCTCATTATATTCCAGCCGTACATGCAGCCAGCCATCAGCGTAATATCGGAAGCAATCGCCGCAGTGCAGGCCCCCGTACAGGGTTCCATCTTCCAATGCAATATCTGGGCGATCTCCGTTAAAAATCAAGATTCCAAACATAGATAACTCCTTATAGGGGGATTAGATATGAAACTATTTGACGCGGTTCCCAATGAGCTTTTTTCTGTCCTGGCTTCTCCTAACCGGAGTTTGTATGCAGATGCGCTGGATGTCCTCTATGAGTCGTACCAGGAAAATTTAAAGATTCCTGAAGAGACGTTATACTCCATGCTGCGGGGCAAACTGGAACAGCAACTGGCGGAGGCAACCTTTGAGGGGGAAGACATTGACGAGGAAGAGCTGCGTGATGTCTCCGGTCGTGCCAGATTTCTGATTCGGAAGCTGAACAGCAAGGGCTGGTTAGAGAAACAGCGGGGAGATGATTTTAACGAATATATCACCGTTCCGGGGTACAGCAGCCGGCTGCTGGAGCTGTTTCACCAGCTGAGGGACGACAGCCCCATGCGGGGCTACTCCTACGTCTTTGGCACATATTCTGCATTGAAGGTGGCCAGCGAGGGAACCAGCGTCTATGATAGAATGGCGGCAGTTTACAGTGCCTATGATAACACGCAGTCGCTGATTAAATTGTTGCAAATGGTCTACCACAATGTAAAGCATTTTTTCCAGCTGCAAATCAATATGCAGCAGGTCAATACGGTTCTTGCCTCCCACTTCGATGATTTTGGCCAGAAAGTGGTGGAAGCATACATCCGCCCACTGAAAATCAAGGACTCCGTCCCCAAATATCGGGTACCGATCCAGAAAATATTGACCGGCTGGCTGGAGGACGACGCCCTGCTGACCGCCATGTCCAACGCTGCCCTTCAAGACAGACGTGGGAGTGATCTGAACGCCTGCCGGAGCGACCTGCTGCGCAAGATATTCTGGGTCAAGGAGCGCTACGACAATATTGAGCATGAATTTCTGGATGAGATCGACCAGCAGGTCCGGCGGTATACCCGGGCAACCACACAAAAAATTGAGAACCTGACCAACCGGGATCACAATGTCCGGGGCAATTTGAATTATTTGCTGACCGCGCTGTCCAGAAACCGAAGGGCCTCCGAGCTGGTGGAGCAGATCCAGCCCGCCTTTCAGCTATATGAGCAGTCCTTCCTCTCGGAGAAAAGTGTCTGGTACCGGAAGCGGCCGGGCAAACGGACAAAGGCGGCTCCAGTGCTGATTCAGGAGGGGGAAATCGACCCGGAGATGGCCAGGCAGGCCCAGCTTCTACTGCACTCGGAATATGGCAGGAGCGAGATCGCCGCCTATGTGGAACAATGGCTGGGAGAGGCCGAAGTGTGCTACTCAGAGGACTTGAACCTGGAGGACGACAAAGCCTACATCATGAGTTTGCTTGCCGTGTTGACTGGCGGCGACAGGTCTTCCACTTACACAGTCCGTGAGCTGGAAGGAGTTTACTCGGAAAACGGATACGCTATCCCCCGGCTTCAAATCAAACGCAGGGAGGAAAAGACATGAATGTGGACTGGATCAATGGAGCGACACAGAAAGAGCTGGATCAGTTTAAATCTGTCTGCAACCAGCTGCTCAGCCGGACGTATCTTGTGAAGACCCTGTGCAGGGCGGACAAAGTTCGGATCAATAATCCGGACTATCTCTTCCTGTCCAGCCACTATGCGGAGGTGCGGGAATATCTGGCACTGCTGGACTGGGACCTGCGCAAGGACGATTTCAATGGCTATTTCTATGTCATTAACACGGATGAGGCCAACCGCTGTCAATTGGATAAAGATCAGACTGCCATTTTGCTTGCGATCCGTATGATATATGATGAAAATCAGGAGCGCCTGGGGGTGGAGCACGACGCTATCTGTACCGTGCGGGATCTGCTGGAAAAGGTGGTAACGGATTACGCAATCCTTTCGGCACGGCCCAACATGAAGGACGTGAAGCGGGCGCTAACCCTGCTGGACAACCACTGTGTGATTCAGCGGATTGAGGGAAAATACAGCCAGGGAAACTGTAAGTTCGCGATTTTGCCCACGGTATTGTCGGTGGTATCCAGCGAAAAGCTGGACGCGGTGGTGTCGGTGCTGAGAAAGGAGGAAGACAGTGAAGAAGCTGAAGAAGATTCTGCTGATTAATTGGCTCTATTTCTCAAAACAGCTCATCGAGGTGGAGTATATCAACTTCCTGACAGGGAAAAACGGAGCGGGTAAGTCCACCGTAATCGATGCGCTGCAGATTGTCCTTCTGGGCGAGACGAACGCCAGGAATTTCAACCAGGCCGCCAATGAAAAGTCCCAGCGGACGCTGGACGGATATCTGCGGGCCGACATGGACAGCGGTTCCCCCTATTCCAGACGAGGCAGAGACTTTTCCAGCTACATCGTCTGCGAATTTCTGGATGAGGAGGAGGGCAGCCGCTTTGTGACCGGGATCGTCTTCGACTGCCGCAGCGACGGGAGCCGGCAGGAGCGCTTTTTTATTTACGACGGCGGTATTCCGGAGAACTGTTTTCTGGATGGGCAGGAGGCAATGGACATTCCCAGCCTCCGTGTCTATCTGAAACAACAGTATGGCCTGCGTCAAAAGCTGTATGACAGCCACAAGGAGTACCGCACCGATATGCTGGCCAAGTGGAACGTCCACAACGAACAGGTCAGCCGTATGCTGAAAAAGGCGGTCTCCTTCCGCCCTATTGTGGATATCCAGAAATTCATTACGGAAAACATCTGCGACATCCCGGACAAGCCGGATATCGAGGCTATGCAGCAGAATATCCGGGACTACAAGCGCCATGAGCAGCTGGCCCAGCGGCAGGAGGAAAAGCTGGAAAAACTGATGGAGATCAGCCGCCTCTACCGGGATATGCAGACTGCTATCGACCGCTGGGAGCAGCAGACCTTCTTGGTTCTGTGGGCGCAGAAGGAGGACCTGGAGGGCCGGATCAACCGGCATCAGGCGGAGGAGGCGGACTGCAAAGCGGAGGCGGAGAGGGCCGCCGCCGGGTTTGCCAGCGTATCGGAGGAGATCGACCTCAAACGCAGGCGGCAAGATGAACTAAAAGCGGCCTGCGCCCAGAGCAGTGTGGCTCAGGAGGAGGACAGGCTGCGTTCCGGCAGGGAACGTCTGCTCAAGGAACAACGGAATCTGCTGCTCCAGCTGAGAAACACCGCGCAGGAAATTAAGCGGGAGGCAATTTCTCTGTGCAGTTTGTGTGAAAGAATTTCGGAGTGGCAGAACCGACAGCTTTTAGCCCCGGTATTCTCCACGGCTGGTAACATCCAGAAGGCTTATGGGATATTCCTCAACTGTGACGAACAGATATTTGACAGTTCCCCGGCTCCCTTTGAGCAGGCCCAGGAGGCTGCCGCCCAATTTATGGGGGCAGTTCGGGAGGTATCCTACAAGCTGGAGGAGATGCTCCACAGCTTGAGGGAGGAGCAGGACCGCCGGAGGGCCGCTCTGGTAGATCTGCGCAAAAATATCAAGGACTACCCCCAAGGACTGCTCCAGCTCCGGAATCAGATTGCCGCGGAGCTGAAGCAGCACAGCGGCCAGAACGTTCCAATTGACATTCTAGCTGATGTTCTGGAGATCCCGGAGGCGGAGGAGTCCTGGAGAAATGCGGTGGAGGGATATTTGAACACCCAGAAGTTCTATCTACTCATCCCGCCAGAGCACTACCAGCGGGCGCTGGCTTTCTATGACCAGATCAAGCGCGATTATAACAACCGCTCTTTCGGTCTGGTGGATATTGCCAAGCTGAGGGAAAAGGAGCACCTTGCCCCCTGGGATGACAGCCTGGCCAGAAAGGTGGAGACAGAGAATAATTTGGCCCGTACCTATATCGACTACCTCTTAGGCCGTGTGGTGTGTTGTACCCACGTTAGCCAGCTCCGGAAACACAGGACAGCTATCACTGCGGAGGGCATGGTCTATCAAGGCTATGTGGCCCGCCCGCTGCGGAAAGAGTTGATGGAGGACGCCTTCATTGGACGCCGGGCGGTGGCCCTGAGGATTGAAAAGCTGGAATCGGAGCTGAGAACAGCTGAGACAGAATTGTCCGGCTGGGAGCCCATTGGGGCTGAGCTGGCAAAGCACAAGGGCAAGGATCCACTCTTTAGCCGTTTTTTTGTACACAGCACTGTGGAGCAGCGTAGGGATGATTACCAGCGAGGCATAGAGATCACAAAAGAGGTGGAACAGATGGAAGAGGATCTGTCCCACCTGGATTTGTTCTGGCTGGAGGAACAGCGCCGGCAGATCGGCATATTGGATCAGGAAATTAAGGATCTGGATCAGCAAAAAATACAGTATAACAGCGAGAAAACACAGATGGAGGTGCGAATCCATACCTTGGAGTATGATGTGCTTCCGGGCTTATATCAGGAGCTGAGCGAAAAGGAGGACAGCTTGTCAGAGCGTTTTTCTCCGTCGTTTATCGAAACGGTAGGCCGTCCCCGCTACCGGCAGGAGTTTGCGCGGCTGAAGAGAGCCTCCGCTGTTGCAAAGAACTTTGGAGACCAGATGATTCGGACGGAAAATGAGAGGAATTCCACCCAGCGAAAGCTGTTTCAGGCCCGGGCCGATTATGTCAGCGCGTTCCAGCCCTGTTCCTTCCGGACCGACGCCATGACCAACGAGGAATTTGACCGAGAGAGGCAGCTGCTGGAGGAGAGTGAGCTGCCCAAGTATCGGGAGAAGATCAAAGCCGCCCGGGAGAGTGCTATGGAGCAGTTCCAGAACGACTTTCTGGCCAAATTGAAGTCCAGCATTGAACAGGTGCAGGATCAGGTAAAGAGCCTGAACAAGGCGCTGAAGCAGACACAGTTCGGCACAGACCGGTACCAATTCCGGGCGGACCGGAACCCTGACTATGCCGAGTACTACGACATGATCATGGCTCCGGAGCTAATGGAGGGGGAGGGAGGACTGTTCGCCATGCCCTTCCAGCAGAAGTACGGGCAGCTGATCGATGAGCTGTTTGGCCGTCTGGCCATGTCTGATGACACACAGCTCAACGCCAGAAAACAGAGCGAGCTTCAGCAGAATATTGAGCGATACACCGATTTCCGCACCTATTTGAAATTTGACCTGGAGACTACCGACCAGAACGATTCCAAACAGCTGCTGTCCCAGACACTGAACACCAAATCCGGAGGTGAGACCCAGACCCCCTTTTATATCGCTGTGCTGGCTTCCTTCGCCCAGCTCTATCAGGTGAACAACCTCTCGCCGCTGGCCAGCAACACGGTCCGGCTGGTAGTGTTTGATGAAGCGTTCAATAAAATGGACAGCGACCGTATCATTGAAAGCGTGCGCCTTCTCCGGAAGATGGGCTTGCAGGCGATTATCTGTACTCCGCCGGACAAGCTTCCCGACATTATGCCTCTGGCGGATAAAACGCTTCTGGTTCTGAAAGAAAAATACCAGATGCACGTCATGCCTTGGCGGAAGGAGATGGGTTGATGACGGAACAGGGTATTATTCTTACCCGCCTACTAGATAAATACGAAAAAAGTAAGCACCTGTTGGAGCCGGGGAGCTCCAACAGGCGGGTCATGCTGCGTATCGAGAAGAAAGAACTGCCGGAATACAGGCATGAGACAGCCAGCATCCGGGATGCTTTCAATCAGGCTGTGCAGGAATTGGAACAGGAGCAGTTGATTTCGGCTGAATGGCTGAAGGGACGGCCAGTCCTGTCGGCGGTTATCCTCAATTTAGATCAGGTAGAGCGCTGCTACCAAATGACCGACAGGACACATCCCAGACGGCAGGCAGAGATCGTGGAACAGATGGTACAAAGCGCTTTAGACAGGGTAGAAACGGCTTGGATCACCGCCTGGCGGGACGATATATGCGCAAATGCAAAAGATACATATACAGTTCCGGGTTATTGTAGAAAAGATACCGGCTTTCTGGCTGATTTGCTATCCGCACTGGTACAATATGACTTCCTGCGCGGGGAACCAATTACTATGCGGGCGTTCAGCAGCATGTGCTATCATAACAGCAAGACCTTTGAACGGGAAGTGCGTGATACCTTTTTGCATATCGCCGAAAAATACCACCCAGGTCTGGCAGAGGTGTGTGAGCAGGAGAAAATGGGTATCCGGGACAAGCTGGCCTATCTCGGCATCTACGCACGTCCGGAACTCTACGAACTTTCCGGAAATTGCAGCTTTACAATGCTGGCAGGAACAGTAAATATTGGCGCGGCGTATCCTTACGGAATAGCCCTGCCCAGCACAGCGGTAGACTCGATTACAAAAATTGATCTCAGCGGTGTCCACAGTATCATATTTATCGAAAATAAGACAAATTATGATGAATATTTACTTTCTGAATTGAAACCGAATACCCTGGCTGTGTATCATGGCGGTTTCCTTAGTCCCCAGAAAAGAAAACTGTTTTTAAAAATTCGGGATGCAGAGTCTAAAGGTACGCAAACCTATTTTTGGGCAGATATTGATTTGGGTGGTTTTCAGATGTATGCTCATTTGCAGGAGATTTTTCCGGATGTTCAGCCTATACGAATGTTTGGCGAGGATGTTGTGAAGCACTGCCGCAATGGGTTAAAGCGGCCAGTAAAGTATTTAAAGCAATTGGAGCAGATGCTAACAGAGGGGACATATCCTGTGTTTGAGGACGCAATTCGTGAGATTTTGAATCTTGGTGTTACTATTGAGCAGGAGAGTTTTTTGACCTAATTGTTTATCTAAACTTATTTGGGGGCCGCCACTTTGTTGGCCTGACAGCGAAAAAGAAAAACAGTATCTTTGCCAAAAACAGCTGCACTGACAAAGTTGTAGAGTAGAATATTCTAGCCAATCCTTTTAAGAAATTCGAAGGTACACAGACGCTTTATCACACCAAGACCCTTGGTATCATTTAGCGTCTAAATCGGGATTCCTAAGAACGTCAACTTCTATGTATAACAAAATAATTGCCCAGTAAAAAGCCAAGAGCAGACTGCAGATGTGGTCTGCTCTTGGCTTTCAGATACTGCGTCTCCATATCCGAAGAAGTCTACAAAGAATTTTGGACAATTTTTGATAGTTTATAGCCGTTTTCGCTCCGTTCCAATTGCTTTCTTGCATTTTTTAAAAATAGTGTTTCCACGTGTTCCACGTCTGTCTGTGGCTAATTATGTGATTAGAAAATAGACCGCATTCCCAAAACCCTCTCATGAACACTATGTAAAATGCTTTGTTTTCACTCTCGAATTTTTCCGTTTTAGACCGCATTTTCTTCTCGACTTTTGACTTCCGTTCCGATATTGTATTGCTTGCAAAAGCACCAAAAAATACGGAATACAGGAGGAAAAAGTATGAACAGCATGAAAAAACGCATTGCCGCCGCATTGACAGTAGCCACCCTGTCCCTCGTCCTCGCCGTTCCCGCAATGGCGGCGGAGGCCCCGGCCATCCGGGTAAGCAGCTACAAGGGTAGTACCCTGGAGGTGGGAGAGCGAAGCGGCATCATCATCGGTCCCAGCGGTATGGACTACTCCGTCACCTCCAGCGACCCGGACACGGTGGCGGTGGAGCAGGTGCTGACCTTCTGGGTCGCTGTCGCCAAGGCAGAGGGGACCGCGGAGATCGCCGTCTCCAACAGCGCCGGGGAGTGCGGGAGCATGACGCTGACGGTCGGCTCCGCCGCCTCCGCCGCGCCGGAAGCCCCCGCCAGCGGGGACAGCGCCAACCTGACGGACAATCTGGAGATACGGCAAGAGATGATCCGGCTCATCAACCAGACCCGCAAGGCCAATGGGGTGCCGGAGCTGCCGGTCAGCGAGGCCCTGATGGACGCCGCCCAAGCCTGCTCCGACCGGCGCTACACCTGGCATCACGCTCCGGAGGAGGGTCAGGCCGCTGTGGCCGCTGGCTACCCCTACGGTTTCGGCTCCAATCTCACCGTGTTCACCGGCACCACCGACGCCGCCCAACGCGCCGTCGACAACTGGATCAACTCCCCCGGTCACTTCGAGACGATGATCGACCAGCGATGCGACTGCATCGGCGTAGGCGTGACCCAGTACGATGGCATCACCTACTGCTACATGTTCGTCGGGATACCCAACAGCGTCAATTTCTACAGCTGAAAACACCGCCTATGCGGTACCAGGGGGCAGGCACTCTGCAAATTGCGGAGTGCCTGCCGATATTTTCCACGATAACTCGTACGGTCAGTGGGGCAATCCCTTGTCAAACATTGCGTAGAAATACAAAAAATAAAACTTTCTGGTGTTCTCTTGATTAATTCGACCCGCTCACCCGAGAAAAGATTTCTCATTGAATTCAGGACAAGATTATGGTAAAATTGACAGTATAAAGTTCCGATAATATCGGTTTATCAGAAGCACTACCAAGCTTAGGAGGACATATATGAAGTCTAACTTTGAATTCCTCAAAAAATACTGGCCCGTACTTGCTCAAATTGGTGCGGCAGCAGAGAGCTATGTGTATTCTGATGCCAACGCCTGCCTGTATAAACTGGGTATGTTCGGTGAACGACTGATTCTTGAGATTTTTGCTTTTGAGCATATCAAGGAGCCAGCTATTGACAATACGCACGCCAACCGGATTCGTTTGCTGAAACGGGAGGGACTGATTCCAAAGAAGATTGACGATATCCTGTTTGTGTTGCGGAAGACTCGTAACGATGCCGTACATGCTGGCGCTGATTCCGTAGAGGACGCAAAAACGCTGCTTTCCATGACTTACAATCTTGCGGTTTGGTTCATGGAGGTATACGGTGACTGGGGGTATATTGCCCCTGCTTTTATCATGCCTGAAAATATGACCAAACCGGATTACGCTGCCATCATCAAGGAGCAGGAGGAGAAGATAACCGCACTCTCCAAACAGATTGAGGCAGTATCTACTGCGGCATCCTCCAAAACCTCCAAAGAACGTGCAGAAAAGGGCGAAACTGCATCCGAGAGCATGGAACTTTCCGAAGCTGAAACCCGTTATCTGATTGACGAACAGCTCCGCAAATTCGGCTGGGAAGCCGACACCAACAATCTTCGCTATTCCAAGGGAACTCGTCCGCAAAAAGGCAGAAATCTTGCCATTGCTGAGTGGCCCACTGATTCTACTGTGGGAAAAAACGGTTATGCAGATTATGCACTGTTTGTTGGATTGAAGCTCGTAGGCATTGTGGAAGCAAAGAAAGCCGCAGTTGACATTCCCTCTGCAATCGACTATCAGTGCAAGGAATATGCTAAGGGAATTAAGGCTGAACACAAGGAGTATATCATCAGCCAGTGGGGTGCATATAAAGTTCCTTTTGCCTTTGCCACCAATGGCCGTAAATATCTAAAGCAAATCGACACCAAATCCGGCATCTGGTGTCTGGATCTGCGCAGTGGAACAAGTGCCCCCAAGGCCCTGCAAGGCTGGATCAGCCCTCAGGGGCTGATGGAGCAACTTGAAAAGGACATTGCCACGGCCAATTCTGTGCTCCAGAACACCCCTTTCGATTTATTGCGTGATCCCGATGGATTGAATTTACGCAAATATCAGATCAATGCTATTGAAGCTGCGGAGCGGGCTATCATTGACGGGAAACAGACTGTTTTGCTTTCCATGGCCACCGGAACCGGCAAAACACGGACCATCCTCGGCATGATCTACCGCTTTATTAAGAGTGACCGGTTTAAGCGCGTTCTGTTCCTTGTAGACCGTACCGCACTTGGGGAACAGGCTGAAGATGTTTTTAAGGAAGTAAAGATCGAAGAATTGATGACCTTAGATTCTATTTACAACATCAAGGGTTTGGATGAAAAGGAGATCGACAAAGAAACCAAGATACATATCGCAACAGTTCAGAGCCTCGTAAAGCGCATTCTTTATCCCGAAAGTGACACCATGCCATCTGTTACCGACTATGATTTGATTGTAGTCGATGAGGCACATCGTGGATACATTCTGGATAGGGAAATGAGCGAAACGGAGATGCTCTATCGCAACCAAGATGACTATATCAGTAAATACCGTACTGTCATCGAGTATTTCGATGCTGTGAAGATTGCTTTGACCGCAACCCCGGCGCTCCATACTACTGAGATTTTCGGAAAACCTGTTTTCAACTACTCATACCGTGAAGCTGTCATAGACGGTTACCTGGTCGACCATGATGCGCCTCATAATATCCGCACTAAACTGCGTATTGAGGGTATCAACTATCAGAAAGGCGATCAGCTTGCTATTTATGACCCGATTACTGGCGAAGTTCTCAACAGCGCCGAGCTGGAAGATGACATGAAATTTGAAATTGACAGCTTTAACCGGCAGGTAATCACGGAGAATTTTAATCGGACAGTCCTTGAGGAAATCGCTTGGGATCTCAATCCAGACGGCCAGGGTAAAACCCTCATCTATGCTGTTGATGACAACCACGCTGACCTCATCGTAAAGATTTTGAAAGAAATCTATGCTGAGGGCTGCGTTGACAATGATGCTGTTATGAAGATTACGGGAAGCGTAGCGGGCGGCAATAAGAAAAAAATCTCCGAAGCAATCAAGCGTTTCAAGAATGAGTCCCTACCCAAGATTGTGGTTACTGTTGATCTTTTAACCACCGGCATTGACGTACCTGAGATTACCAATCTGGTTTTTATGCGCCGCATCAAATCTCGTATTCTCTATGAACAGATGTTGGGCCGAGCTACCAGATTGTGTCCTGCTATCGGCAAAACTCACTTTGAGATTTATGATCCTGTGGGCGTATACGAGTCTTTACAGGATGTCAGCAATATGAAACCGGTCGTTACTAACCCCTCTGCCAGTTTTGAGGATTTGATGAGAGGGCTGGAGATAGCAACCACCGACGAACAGCTTGCCTATCAGATCGATCTGATTATTGCCAAGCTACAGCGTAAGCGCCGCAACGTAAGTCAAACAGCACGGGAGCAATTCATCCATCTTACCGGTGGAAAAGATTTGGGAGCTTTTGCGGAGCATCTCAACAGCAGCGCCATTAAAGAGGCTTTAGCCGAGTTGCTGAATCATCGTGACGCATTCTCTGTGCTGGATAAGGATAAGTCCCACCACAAGCGCTCGGTTGTCATTGATTATCATGTGGACGAGCTGATTGACCATACTCGCGGCTACGGTGAAGGTCAGAAACCGGAGGATTATTTGGAAGCGTTCAAGGAGTTCATCAATAACAATATGAACGCCATTGCTGCGCTCCGTATGGTGTGCACCAAGCCTTCAGAGCTTACCAGAGAAGCTCTCAAGAGCTTAAAACTGGAACTTGACCGCCATGACTTCACGGAGAAGCAGTTAAACTCCGCATGGAATGAGATGACCAATCAGGACATTGTGGCCGATATCATCGCATTTATTCGTCAGCAGGCCCTTGGCTCTACGCTTATCAGTCATGAGCAGAGGGTAAAGCACGCTTTTGCGAAACTGCGCATCAATCATGGTTTCAATAAGACCCAGCTTGACTGGCTAAAACGCATCGAAAAAGTACTGCTGGAGGAAAGCGTGCTGGATGAGCAAATCTTTGAAGTCGGCGCATTTAAGAACGCTGGCGGGTTTACCATCATTGACCGCCGCTTTGGCGGCAAGCTCCGTGAGATCATTACGGAGCTGAATGAGTATCTCTATGAAGATGGAGGAGGCGCAGCGTGAATAATCAGGAGATTGTAGCAAAGCTTTGGAACCTCTGCAATGTGTTGCGGGATGACGGTATTACTTATCATCAGTATGTTACGGAACTTACCTATATCCTGTTCCTGAAAATGTGCAAGGAGACCGGTACAGAGGGAGCGATTCCGGAGCAGTACCGGTGGGACAGGCTCCTTGTCAAGCAGGGTGTAGAGCTGAAGAAGTTTTACAAGGAATTGTTGGAGCATTTGGGCGAAAGCTGTACCGGTCGTGTCCGCGAGATCTACCAAGGCGCGCAGAGCAATATTGACGAACCCAAGAACCTGGAGAAGATCATCCAGACCATCGACCAATTCGACTGGTACACCGCCAAGGAAGAAGGTCTGGGCAACCTTTATGAAGGTTTGCTGGAGAAGAATGCAAATGAGAAGAAATCAGGCGCTGGGCAATATTTCACGCCTCGCGTTCTTATCAACGTCATGACTCGGCTCATTGCGCCCCAACCCGGTGAGCGATGCAACGACCCGGCTTGCGGTACGTTTGGCTTTATGATTGCCGCTGACCGCTACGTCAAGGATCATACTGATGAGTTATTTGAACTGTCCGTGGATCAGCAGGAGTTCCAGCGTACCCAAGCATTCTCCGGTTGCGAGCTGGTTCATGATACCCACCGCTTGGCTTTGATGAATGCCATGCTCCACGATATCCGCGGTCCCATTTATCTTGGTGATACCCTGTCCAACTTTGGCAAGGAACTGAAAGGCTATGACGTTGTACTGACCAATCCGCCTTTCGGCACCAAGAAAGGTGGCGAGCGTGCCACCCGCGATGACTTTACTTTCCCCACCAGCAATAAACAGCTAAATTTTCTGCAGCACATCTATCGCAGTCTGAATAAGACAGGGAAGGCGCGTGCGGCGGTCGTTTTGCCGGACAATGTTCTGTTCGCCGATGGCGATGGCGAGCGTATCCGCCGTGACTTGATGGAGAAGTGTAATCTGCATACCATTCTGCGATTGCCAACTGGTATCTTCTATGCTCAGGGTGTTAAAACCAATGTGCTGTTTTTCACCCGTGGCTGTGAAGATAAAGGGAACACCCGTGAGATTTGGTTCTATGACCTGCGCTCCGATATGCCCTCTTTTGGCAAGACCAATCCGCTGAAGGAAAGCCATTTTGATGAGTTCGTGGAGTGCTATAAGGACGGCGATCTGTCCGCCCGTGTCGAAACATACAGCGAGGAAAAACCGAACGGCAGATGGCGCAGATATACCTATGAGGAGATTCTGGCCCGGGACAAAACCAGTCTGGATATCACCTGGATGAAGTCCGACAGCGGAGCTGAGGACTATACGCTTGCTGAACTGCTGGAGCAGATTAAGGAGAAGTCCGGTAATATTGCGAAAGCTGTAGCCGCATTGGAAGAACTGATTGGCGAGGTGGATGAATAATGGATACAAAGGCATTACGCCAAAAGGTGCTTGACCTTGCTATCCGCGGCAAGCTGGTTCCGCAGGATCCAAATGACGAACCGGCTTCTGTTCTGCTGGAACGGATTCGCCAGCAGAAGCAGCAGATGGTGAAAGACGGTAAGCTCAAGGCCAAGGATATCAAGAACGATACTATTATCTTTGTCGGTGAGGATAATTTACATTATGAGAAGTTCGCCAACGGCAGCGTGAAATGTATTGAGGAAGAGATACCATTTGACCTGCCAGAGGGTTGGGTATGGGTGAGACTAAGTTCTATTGCTGACATGGCTTTAGGAAAGATGTTGGATGTAGCCAAAAATAAAGGCTCGCTTAGACCCTATCTCCGAAACGTCAATGTTCGCTGGGGCACATTTGAGTTGAGCGATGTTCTCGATATGCGTTTTGAAGACGACGAACTCGAAAGGTACAGCATTCGTCATGGCGACTTGGTTATATGTGAGGGTGGTGAGCCTGGTCGATGTGCTGTTTGGCAGTCTGAGGAAGTGGTGTTTTATCAGAAAGCTTTACACAGAGTAAGAGCTATCGAAGTCCTACCAGAGTATTTGTACTATGTAATCAGGCACTTCATAACATCAACCCAGTACGAAAGGTATTATACTGGTACAACAATAAAACATTTGACCGGGCAATCATTACAGGTTCTTCCTATTCCCTTGCCTCCGATGAGTGAGCAACAGTTGATTGTTAAACATCTTCAACACATAATCGGAGAAATTGACAAAGTTGAAACAGAAAAATCCGAAGCACTTTCTTTGGTTTCGCTTGCCAAATCCAAAATCCTTAATCTCGCCATTAGCGGCCAACTCGTCCCCCAAGACCCCGCTGACGAACCTGCCTCCGTCTTGCTGGAACGCATTCGGGCAGAGAAAGAAGAGCTCATCAAGCAAGGCAAACTCAAGCGTGACAAGAAGGAATCTGTCATCTTCCGTGGTGAGGATAACTCTTATTATCTCAGAACCGGGGATTTAGTAGAATCTCTAGAAGATTGGGCATTCGAAGAACTGCCTGACAGTTGGGCCATTTGCTGCCTTGGTGAACTGTGCGACTATGGTAATTGCTTAAATGTCGATACGGCATCTATTTCTGATTCTGCATGGATCCTGGATCTTGAAGATATTGAAAAAGATAGTGGCGTTGTTCTGCGAAAAGTACGAAAGTCTGAACGCAACGCTGCAAGCACAAAACACTTTTTCCACAGAGGTCAGGTGTTATATAGCAAACTCCGTCCCTACTTGAACAAAGTAGTTCTGTCAGATGAAGATGGATATTGTACCTCAGAGATTCTGCCACTGGAGTTTGAACGAAATGTCCTGCCGCAATATGCCCGCTATTATTTGATGTCTCCAGTATTTTTAGAATATGCTAATAAGTGTTCATATGGTGTGAAGATGCCCCGCCTTGGAACAATAGACGGAAAGAAATCGATAATATCGATCCCTCCAATTGAGGAACAGAAACGAATTGTTTTTGCAATAGAGCAGGCATTTACTCAACTTGCCGCGATTACTCGGAACCTATTATGACTAACAGCCGCCCTCGGGAGAAGGCGGCTGTTTTCTTTACCATGTGACGATTTTATCCACCAGCGCCTGCTGTTCGCTGGCAGTTCTGCGAAGGTAGATGCGTGTCGTTTCAATGCTCTCGTGACCCATCAAATCTGCCAGCAGAGCAATGTCATTGTACTTCTCCAAGAAGTTTTTGGCGTACCGGTGCCGGAAGGAGTGCGGATACACCACCTTTTTATCCAGTCCATATTTGTCCGCATAGTTTTTGAGTTGCTGGGAAATGCCGCGGGTGGTAATGCGCTCCCCATAGCGGTTCAAAAATAAATAGCCGGAGGAACGGTTTGATTCCTCCAACCATTCAAGAGTTTCCGTCCTTAACTTTTTGGGTATGTACAGCCTGCGCAGTTTTCCGCCTTTGGTGTACAGGTCAAAATAACCGACTTCCACATGCTCGATTTTGATTTGGATCAGTTCGCTCACGCGTGCCCCGGTCGCAGCCAGATACCAGACCACGAAGTACCACTCCATGTTACCGTCCTTCTTGAGCTGCTTTTTCAAAAAGTTGTAGTCGGCGTTACTGATCACATTCTCCAGAAAGTTCTTCTGCTGCACCTTCACAGCTTTCAACCGCAGACGATCTTTGTGCAGGAACTCCAGGTATTTGTTCATTGCCTGGATACGCAGGTTGACGGTCTTGGGCTTGAAAAATTCCATTAGATACCCTTTGTAAGCCATCAGGTTTTCCTTGCTGATTTCATCGTAGTGAGCATGGTAGAAATCTACCGTCCAGAGATAGGAGTGGATAGTGTTCTCCGAAAGATTGCACTTTCTCAGGTGCTGTTCGAATGTTTCATTTGTCCTCATAAAAGGCGCCTCCCAATAATATTTTTGCGAGTTTATCGCGCCAATATTATAGGGGAAATATGTGACTATCTCTTATTATGAGAAGATTGGTGAAAAGGTATCTGAGTATGATATAGATGAACTTCCTTACGGCTGGAGCATTGGCTCTTTCTCGCAAGTCAATATGTTTATTTCCGAAACTGTTGACCCAAGTAATTCTACTGACGAAATGTTTGAACTGTATAGTGTACCGAACTTTGATGTAGGTGTACCTGAAATCATTATCGGTAAAGAAATAGGATCATCCAAGCAATCTGTTTGTGAGAATGATGTACTTGTCTGTAAAATTAATCCTCGCATTAATCGGGTCTGGATTACGGGTCATATTACATCCTATCGGATTCTCGGTTCATCTGAGTGGATTGTTTTTAGAAATAATATGCTATTTGCACCATATTTGCGACATTATTTTTCTTCGCCGCACTTTCGTAAATTAATGCTTTCAAATGTTTCCGGTGTCGGTGGTTCCTTGATGAGAGCACAGCCTGAGTCGGTTAAGAAATATCCAGTTTTGATTCCACCATATCAAGAACAAATCAGAATTGCGGAACGCATAGATGAGCTGTTTGCACTTCTCGTAGCAATAGAAAAGAGTCTTATGTGAGGCTCTTTTCTATTGCTGATATAGTTGAAAATGCGGCGGTTATTGCCAAAGCAATTCGCTTTTGCTCTGAGAATGGCGGTATTGGGATAAGCATTTCCTTTAGTGTGAGCGGTTTAAGTTCTTTCTGGTTCGTGGAACCTTCACCCTCCTTTTCAAGCTCGGCTTGATTTGCTTTCATAAATGCATATAGGTAAAATGCGTGAACATTGCGATGGGCTCGAACAACCGTAACATGAGAATCAGGAACTATAGGAAGATTGGCACGATTGTCAGCAACACGATAGAACCCAACACGGCCCAGGGTTCCTGTACCAGTAGAGTTAATAACGACATCTCCATCCTGCATATATTCATCATCTGTGTATTTACCCAAGGTATTTTCATCAAGATACAGCGCCAGTCCGATATCAATGCCGGCGTATTTCGTATTGCACTTTTGAGCAAAGACAAGTGTACCGCTTTGCTCAATATATTTTGGAGATTTCCCCCGACGAATTTCTTTGATGCAACAGTTTTCTAACCGCATCCATTCCCATGTATCGGGTATCTCAAATGGCATCTCTTCATTGATACAATGGATCTCGTAGCCAATCTTCTCATAATAAGAGTTATCCTCACCACGGAAGATGACAGATTCCTTCTTGTCACGCTTGAGTTTGCCTTGCTTGATGAGCTCTTCTTTCTCTGCCCGAATGCGTTCCAGCAAGACGGAGGCAGGTTCGTCAGCGGGGTCTTGGGGGACGAGTTGGCCGCTAATGGCGAGGTCAAGGATCTTCGTTTTCGCCAGTAAAATAATATCACGTGCCGTTGTACTTTCAGAATCTATCTGCTGAATCTGGGTCCATATGCAACTGAGTTTTTCCACAATTCTAATTTGCTCTGCCAGCGGAGGAACAGGGGTCAAGACGTTCTGAATATTATCCAGTCTGAAACTGTTCTTCATACCGCTTTGGGTTGTATAGTACTGATTTCGGCAAAAATCAAAATATAGTTTTTTTGGATTTTGTAGTCCTCCATGGTGATCTGCTTCAAAATGAGCTGTTCATACAGTACCCGCTTCTGGTCCAGATAGCCCTCGATCTGCTTGTCATATTCGGCCTGCTTCGCAAGCTGAATATCCAACTGTCCAGCATTGGCGAGGTCGGCCACATTCAAAATAATCTGTGCCTGCTTGGAAAGGATTTCGTATAACATCCCTTCCAATTCCGCCTCTGTGATTGTCAGATCATGGCAGGGAGCGGCTTCATTTACTTTGCTGTGCCGACACTGAAAATAGTGGTTTTTGTTTGCTGTGCGCGGCATAGCGTGACGGCAGCACCCACAGAACACTTTGCACCGCAAGGGGTAGGCGTTGGCGTTCTTCTTGGGAGACTTCATCCGGGGCCGCTGGGCCTGCACCAGATTGAACAATTCCCTGCTAATGATCGCCTGATGATGGTCAGGAATCTTGACCCACTGGCTTTCATCCTTCATCCGAACCCGGTGCCCGCCTACCTCGGTCACTTCCCGCTTGCCCATGATGTAGGTGCCGGTGTAGCGTTCATCGTCCAGAATATGTACCACTGAAGATGTGGACCATATCCCACAGCACCGGGAAATGTCGTGACCGTTGTAGCCATGGGCCGCTTTGTACTCGGCAGGTGTGGGGATATGGCGTTCAAACAGAGCCTTAACGATCTCATTCGGTTTGTACCCATTCTTCGCCAGTTCAAAGATCATCTGGACAATGGGAGCAGTTTCCTCATTCGGTTCCATGCGGCCATTCGCGCCCTTCCGGTAGCCGTAAGGACAGGTCTTGCTCTGGTATTCACCGCGCCGGAACTTCACATACTTGGCGCTCTTGTACTTGATGGACAGGTCCCGGCTGTAAAACTCACTGACCAGATATTTGAACGCCACATTGATGCCGCCTGTGTCTCCATGGAGCTTATCGCTGTCAAAATCATCGTTGATGGAAATAAAGCGGATGCCGTACAAAGGGAAAACCATTTCCATAAAGTACCCCACTTCAATGCTGTTGCGTCCAAACCGGGTAAAATCTTTCACAATGATACAGTTGATTTTGCCCTCCCGCATCTGGTCAAGTAATTCCTGGACGGCTGGCCGCTCGAAGTTGGTCCCGCTGTACCCGTTGTCGATGAACTCCAAGACCTCCACATTCTTAACACCCTCCATAGCGTCAACATACTGGTGGAGCGTGTTTTTCTGGTTCTCGATGCTGAAACTGCCCACCTTGCTGTCCTCGGAGGACAGCCGGATATAGAGGGCGATGGTGTATGCCCCGCTATCCATGCAGGGACCTCGCCAGCCGGATGAAGCTGTCCTCGAATCGGAATTGGATCGCCACGTCGCCGGGGCCGCTGACGGTGACGCGCTCGATCACCTGCTCCACCAGACGGGCGGTGAGGGCCTTGTCTTTCTCCGCCGCAGCCAGCTTGTCCGCCAGGGAAGCGCAGTCCTTCACCAGGGCTTCCAGCTCGCTTTGTTGCGCTTGGAGCTCCCGGACCCGCTCCACTGCCGTCCGAACTTTGCCGCTGTAGTCCTCTTTCAGCTCCAGGTACTCCGCCCTGGTGAGGATGCCGGTGACGAAGTTTTCATAGAGCCCCTTTAGCAGCGCCTGGTTTTTCTCTGTTTCCCCGCGAAGCTGGTCGATTTCCCGGTCCACCGCCGCCTTTTTCGCTGCGATTTTGGAATCCTGCCGCTTCAAATACAGACCGCTGCCCATCACCGCCCCGGCCTTCTGCCGGATGACGGTCAGGATGGTATCAAACAGGTCGGCCTCCTTCAAATAGCGGATATCGCCGGGGCAGGCATCCTTCCCCAAACGGTCATTGGTGATACAGCGGTAAAAATAGCGCCCATGGCTTTTCTGGCGGTGGAGGTTCTTCCCGCAGCACCCGCAGAACACCCGGCCCTGTAGGATATTCTCCGTATAGGGTTTCTTTTCCGTCACGGTGTATTTGACTGCCGCGTTCTGCCTCACAGCCTGGACCAGCTCAAACATCTCCCGGCTTACCAGGGCCTCATGGGTGTCCCGTACCACGATCCAATCCATCGGAGCGGTAGAGACCTGCTTTCGGCCCACGGTCCGGCTCTTACCCTGCACCATGTCCCCGGTATACACCTCGGCCTCCAGAATTTTGCCCACCGTCCAGGTCTGCCACTTGCCGCTCCCCATGAGCC
>OFGF01000591.1_pt1 | contig 29872 bp, 20 predicted proteins | sample 1521711 | NCBI WGS metagenome assembly OFGF01 (sample SAMEA3504092, study PRJEB24116) | mouse gut metagenome | biome: mouse gut; feature: mouse-associated habitat; material: faeces | place: Denmark | collected 2011 | reverse complement strand
GCGGCAAGTTGCGGAAGGGATTCGACAAGGCTTGGGAGAATAAGCTACGGCAGCTCCAGACGCCGATTTTTTCTCCTGGGACAAAAGGACAGTGGCTGCTGCGGTTTGATGATGTTTTAGCTGATGCACTGGAGCTTGGGCCGCTTCGCCAGCAGAGAGCAATCTTCTCTGCTGGATTGCGTGAGAAAATCGCCACAGCCGCCCCGGAATGCCCCACAGCGGTGCTGGAGGCCCTCATCGCCTACTACACCGCCAACCGCCCGGAGGATTCCGACTGGGTGGTCCTGCCGGTCGCCAGCTTCGATGCTTACTTCGGCAGCACTACCTTTGGCCGGAAGTATCTGCGGGCCATTCCGCCGGAGATCATCCAAAGGGATGATTCCGGGTTTGGGGTCAGCCGTTACCGGGTGGCGGAGGGGTTTCTGGAGTTGGAGATCGTATCGGAGCCACTCGGAGAATAGCGAAAAGGCACATACCTGCTGTCGGTGGTTCGCTGTTGGGTATGTGCCTTATTTTGCTTTACTTATGCTTGTTGGTATATCTGGGCGGTGTGTTATTGGGGAAGGGGTTGGCTTGGAAGTTTTTCCTAAAAAGTGTCATATTAGGTACAATGCCCCACCCGAATTTCAAAAGATTTTGAGATCCCACTGTAAAAATTTACATATTGGGTTTGTCCCGAAAATCACCCTTGATCTTCGAAATGCTTATTACGAAAAATGTCAATTAATAAAATCACATCACTTTCACTTCGCTGGGCTCTTCCATTACTTTTTCATACTGGATATATACTAAAAAAGTGGATAAGAGGAAAAAAGCCTACACATATCTAAGAACAATCCAAGCAAGTACACAGATGTGTTCAAAAAGATCTTTGTATCAATGTATCAAGGTATCAATCCGGAAAAACTATGCTCAGATCCAAGCTGTTATGAAGTGCTTTTTTCAAGTTTGAAAAAAGAAAAACTGAATCGAGATGGTTTCTTGATCGTCGAACAGCTCAAGCAAAGTCTGCTGACAACATTTCCGGTTTCTATAGCCCATACAGAACCTCACTCTCATATTACAACCTCCCCCAATCGAGTCGTATTTGACTTCTTTCACGATTTTGCTTGTCCACTTTCGTCAATTTTGCTGTTGATTTAAACTGTTCAGATGAAGTGCCTTGAACCAAGTGCTGTTATGGGTAAAGCATCCTAAGCTTTGACCTATTTTCTATGAACCATTTCCTTTGTTTCTTCGCTTTGATGTTACCTTTTTTTCGATACAATTCTTATTATTGCTTCTGCAATTTTTTGTGCTTCATCCACAGTGTTATCTTTTCCGAGTGAAATGCGAACTGTTCCCCTTGCATATAGCTCATCGGCATTGATAGCCTTAAGGACATGCGAAATTTGGGTGTTCTTACTGTCGCAAGCGGAGCCCGTTGAAACCATAATACCCACCAAATCAAGGCGATGAAGAATCGTCTCACCATCTATGCCAGGGAAGGAAAGACTGATATTGCCTGGAACATGGGGTTCTGTGCCGTTACGACGAAAGCTTATTTCCGCCGAATTGAGCTTATCAATAAGTGTTTGCTCCAATGTAAGAAGTTTGTTTTGAAAATCACTAAGGCGAGTCACATTTTTCTGAAGGGCTACAGACATTCCCACTATCGCAGCGATATTTTCCGTTCCTGCTCGTAATCCAAACTCTTGTGCTCCTCCGTCGGCGTATGCAGAAAGCATAGTCCCCTTTTTAATAAACAGGAAGCCAATTCCTTTAGGGCCATTGAACTTATGTGCAGAACACGACATCATATCAACATCAAGTGCTTTTACATCCACCGGAATGTGGCCAAGAGCCTGTACGGCATCGGTGTGGAATACCGCTCCGTGTTTATGAGCAACATCGCAGAGTTCTTTAATCGGTTGTATGGTTCCAATTTCATTGTTTACCATCATAATGGAAACAAGCTTTGTTTGGTCAGAAATCGTAGTCTCAAGATTACACGGTGTAATAAAACCGTCTTTATTCGGGGGCAAATATGCAACCGGATAGCCGAGTTTCGCTATTTTTGCGCAGGCGCGAAGAATAGCATGATGCTCGAACTCTGAAGTGATTACAGCGCGATGGCCCCCATACTCAATACTGCCCTTAATGGCCCAGTTGTCGCTTTCAGTGCCACCGGAGGTGAAATATATCTCCTCCGGATCTGCGTTGATACAAACTGCAACCTGGGCTCTGGACTCTTGGAGAGCTTTTTTCGCTTGTCTTGCAAATGAATATGGCTGTGATGCATTGGCATATTGCTCCAGCAAATAAGGGCGCATTGCTTCAAAAGCGTCCATATCGAGTTTTGTAGTTGCTGCATTATCTGCGTAGATCATATGGCGCATATCATCACCTCAGCGACTATAAATAACTTCCGGTATCATATTTTTGCCCGGAACATTAAACTCCTTGGGGTCAATAATACATAGTTGTTTCTTAATAACTCCCCGCATTTCAAGTGCAGGTTCAAGGCAATAGTGTTCAAAATCCTCTTTGCTTATATCATCCGGTGATTGAACATGAGGAAACAGCAACTTCAAAAATGCTGTGCAAAGACGCTTTATTGCGGTCAGGTCTCTCTGATCCGCATTTGATTTATAGGAAATCAAAGACTCAACAATAGTGGCATATGAGAGATCACTACGGAGTTCGTGAAGTACCTCTGCGAAGTATTCAGTGTTGATTGCCCAACCGTGAGCAACCATACCAGTAGTCATGCGCGGAATCTGCCAACCAGGAATAAATCCGTGGAATCTATCTAAAGTGGCCGATTCGCCAAAAACCTCGCTGATGTGTTCCACCATATTTTTGTTTATGTCGAAACGCTCAGCATTGATGTTTCCGAGAACAATTATACCGGCCTCAGCGGTAAGCGCAGCATCAAACCCTTTAATCTCGCCAAATTCCATATAATGCTTCAACGCTTGCTGTATTTGCCCGGGATGTTCAAAGGCAATGGATTGTACCTCGTCAAAGCCAACATAATCAAATCGAGTTAGCAGGCCGCCGGCCTTTTTTGCATTGTCATAAATGAGTGAGGCGCGAGATACAGTACCTCCGCTGATAAGCCATCCTCTCTTGCTAATCTTCTCAAAGACATAGCTTTTCCCAGTCCCTTTGGGAGCGAGCTCAATCAAGTTTACTCTTTTTTCTACAAACGGCAGTAAACGGCGTAAAAAGAACAGTTTTTTGGCCTCGCTCTCTCTGCCATTCTCATCTACATATCCGGCAGGATTATAGTCCACCGCCATAAGAACAATATCTATCCATTCATGAACATCAAACTCTCTCCGAGCCTCTCTAAAGAAATCAAGGTCAATAGAATACGGACAAAATGGTTTATATCCCACCATGGAAATCACACCTTTGGGCTTGGATGCTGTTCCCTCAAGCGTCCAAACCAAAGTAATGATGCCCCAGTTTTCGCTTTCATGTAGCAGCGTTGCTTGCCATTTTTCAACAACTTCATTTGCAACCGTTCCGCAAGCGCCGTTTTTTGTCCCTCCAAAGTCCGGCAACTCAAATTTGGTCTTACCACTTTTTATGTCCACATTAACGCGGACTCGCGCAAGAAACTGAATTGTATCACCGTTGATCATCCGAAACTTATACTGCTCAAAATCATCCTTTCCGGGAATGAATCTTTTGATATACCTATGAATACTATCGTAATCGACGATTCCGTCATTATCCGAAAACTTCATAACCAACCAATCGCGCATATAGGATGGCATACTGAGATTGGAGAAGTATTCGCTCCTCTGAGGGTCTTTTAACACAACCATATCAGCAAATATTTCTTTCACTTTATCTTCCAACATGATTCACCCCTCTCAAAGGAATAATGTACAGCCCTGTTCTCTAAACTCTCTGATCTTTATTTTCAGTTCGTCCTCATCACAGCCGAAATATTCAGCCATGCATGGCAGGCAATAGAAATCTTCTGTATCGACATCTATCAACTTTTTAGACAAAGCGATTTCGTCTTTTTTTAGTGTCTTTCCGCAATTGCAACAGACTTTTTTGGTCATGACAAATCACCATCCCCGTTGCCAAGCGCTGAAAGCAGTGTAATATCCGGTAAACTGACAATTCGACCGTCTGCATTTACTTCAACAGAGTATGTGCCTGCTTTGACACCGGGGAACACTATAGACCATGTTTTCCCTGCATCAATTTTTGAAACGGTTGCCTGAATGCCCGCCATCTTCACCACAAGGCTTTCTATTTGCTTGGTGAAAGAAATAAACAGTTTTGCTTTTTTCATTGCTATTTTAACAGTCTGCTTTTTCCAAGAAGCCGTAATCTGAACTGCTTTATTTCTCTCAATCACAACTACAGGAACCAGCATTTCTTCCGGTGTTGCGCCACCATGAATCTCACCATAGATTGCATTCTCATCATCCGCTCCGGCAGCAAATCCAGGCTGCTTAAAATGGTCATAATTGCTGAATACCGCATATCTATCCCCGTGGGCATCCTTAACGATTTCCACATTGGGAAGGGATATCGTTGTATTCTGCGGTAATTTGCAATATCTTCCATGACCATATACAGTGGCATCTTGTGGAGCAACAACACCATCTCTGCAATGGAAAAAGCGAGCCGCAAGACGACTGGTACCGTGATCTCCTGTAATCACAACACGATGATACTCTGCCAGTAACGAAGAAACCTGGTTGCTAATTCCTGCCACAAAATTCATCTGTTCTTCGATGCAAGCATAGTAATCCGGCTCATCAATTATGCCTTTATGTGCCAGCTTGTCAAGTTTATTCAGTTTCTTATACGGCATCGACATACTATTCCAATGCTCGTTAAAGCTCGTCTCTGTGGGTAGCGTCGCTTGTACTAATGCAACATTTGTAATAGTACCATCGCAATTATTGGCAATTCCCCAATATAAGAGCGGAAGCCATTCGATACCAAGGGCATCCACCCAAAGAATAATCGTAGCGTCATCTTCATATTTTGAAAGAACTGCATAACGATAGTCAAAGGACGGCGCATTTGCCCCGCTAAAGTACAGCGCTTCGTCGCTTGGCAGGGTGTTTTCAAGCTTGTGCGCTTTGTATCTTGACATATACGCACCAATATCGCTTTGAAATACATCCAAATCGTGCGACAAATACGCAGAAAGCGCAGGGAAGGTTTCTTTCAACTTTGTACTTCCATTGACCTGCTCTGCATCTTTACGCATCCACTGGCCGACCATTTTGAGAAGGTATATCCTTTCTTCGCGTATAGCGTTTGTGATATAATCTAATCGCTTCTCAAACTCAGGTATTGCGTCAACAGCCTCAAAGAAGTCGGGATCAGGCTTTATTGGCATAACCGAAGCAAGCGCCTTGAACTCATCAACCCAATCTGGCTTATCAATACGCTTCTCAAATATCTCATGCGAGATGACTGAAGGAATATCGGTAACAGAATCAGCAATAACAAAACAATAGCTTAGGTAGCTGTTGTCTGGGTGAATTTGAAACCAGAGCTTAACAAATTTCTTATAGTTAATAGACGATGCATTCCATTTACCCATAATGTCAACGCCGGAAAACGATGATACATTCAGTATTTTGAGAAGCGAGTCATCTAACGGTACGCCTTGCAACGCATACGCAAAGAGCTCCGATTGCATTTCATCAGAACAGTTCTCTTTTGTTAGGCACTGACCGCCAGGCATGTTTTTTTGAATAAACAACAAGATATCATCCACTACATGAACATTGATGTTTCCGCTGATTGAGGTAATACTACTAAACCGCTTGGTCAGTAGTACAAATCTCGTATTCGTAACAGAAGGATTTTCCCAATACTCGAACCACTCCTGAAGGCCAACACATAAGGTGCCAGTGCCTTGCTTAAACTCTGATATATATTGCTCAAACATACCAGACAAGACAAGCAGGTTCATTTCTTGATCCTGCTGTTGGTCATCGGTACAGTCAAAGAAAAAATCTTCCTGCCGTAAATCACCATTCAAGTTAATGGAAGAATCAAACCACTGTGCTTCACATCCCCACAGAGGAATGATGATCCGTCCGAGGCTACTTGCCGGGGCCTGCCTACTCCACAGAGCAGCAAATCTCCTGTCAGTGACTTCTTTTTTGGGAAAGAGGCGCAGATATTCACTCACACCGGTTAGGATAACCCATTCGTCACGATATGCGGCAGCAGAAAGGTTTGAGTATTTGGGCATAACATCGGCATTTGAAAAAATCTCGTTTGCCTTGATGACCCGAATATCACTGATTTTCTTTAACTCTGAAAGTAACTGGCAATACTGTTCGATGGTCTTGACCATAATGGCACGACAGGGAAAGCGCGAAGGCAGATTATTTTGTTTTTCCTTCTGAAGTATGGATACAACTTCTTTAATTGTCATGCTGCTCTGCTCCTCCCCTTATTCTGAAAATTCGTCGCAGAACTCTGGGTGCATATCAAGAAACGCTGTAACCCGATCCCTCAAAACAGATTCCTGCATAGTGCGGACATTGCTCTTTGCTCCGGCCAGTTTTTCTTTTTTAGCTTTTTCCTGCTGCATTCGCTTGAGAATTCCTTGCAGCGTAGTAAAATCAGCAGTTGTCCATGTACTCATATCATTGCCGATTTTAATTTTTGCTTCAGTAATAATGGCAGTGCGATTTCCATCCCACAAAATGGAATACTCCGAACCAATCAAGGCCATAAAAGTTTTTTCAATACAACTATCATCCGTTAAAATACTCGTATCCATCTTCTGTAAAGAATGGATCGCGCTTGTAACGGCGGCATCAACCGTATAGTTACCGTTTTGAACATCCAGCAATGTGCTAAATGCGTTGGTCAGTTCTTTTGGGATGATCCACATCAAAGGTACATCGTGTGTATTACACCATTTCTTTATAGAATCTTCTCCGGTTATAGAGTACCAAGTCTCCAAGAGCTTAGACTTATTCCGCGCAAAGCTGATTTTATTGATCTGCGCATCAAGTTCTTTATTAAACTGAGTCAGTGTTGCGTTGCAATTCAGGTCTTTCAGCCCCGCATATACAGCCGCAAGCTCATCCGGCGTACATTCGATGTTGCGACTGTTCAGTATGTCTTCAAGCACAGGCTTTCCATTCTGCAAGCAGTCTTTAGCAAGCACACCATGCTGTTCGAGAGCGAGGATAGCCGTTTCCCGCTCGTCCGTACTCAAGCGGGCTACATCGGTATAAGCCACATTGTATAGGACTTGTAGCGCAGAAAACCACGGCTTGTTAAGTCCGGCTATTGCATTCATCGGGATTCTTAGAAAGTCAAAGAGGTTTGCCAAGTCCTTCTTTGCGACCTCTATGCTATGGTAGGTCGTTCCCTGAACCTTACCAATTGCCTCCAGATATTTATATTGCTCTGCGACATCTGCAAGCTTTTCCTTAACCTGTTCCTCTGTCCATGTATAGATTGCACCCTGCATGACAGTATGTAGGCGGTCGTTTAATTCCTCCGGCTGTATTGCAAGCCTTGTTGCCACATCTTTCAGATCTGGAGACGCATCAAAAAGGAAAGACCGGAATGCCGCTGCCATCGCGTTCTTGTCCTGGAAGGCTTTTTCCAAAACGACCTTGATCTTACCACGGCCTGTAAACAGCTGTAATGTGTCGCTCATTGCACCTTCTACATCGCCTTCTTGGGTGATGAAAATCTGGATATGGTCAATGATCTTGTCAGCTGTCTTCCTGTGGTCTTCGCTGCTCCAGTCGCTCTCTGGCAGATACTTTAATACCCAAAACGGCGATCCGGATTTCACGATCGCTTCTCGTACATTATGGTAGCCAGAAGTCTGCTCTGCGAGCTGCGCCACGGAAAGATCGAAAATCTTAGAAAGATACTCACTAAAATTCTGCCATGTAAGAGAGCCGGCAGACAAATAATCAGTGGTCATTTTTCCGCCGCACATAGAAGACACCATTTTGCCTATGGTTGCTTCTGCAAGGACATGGGGAGACTGAACCGAGTCTGTCCATGTGTACTTGCTATTCTTATAGCAAGAAAAGACGAAACCAAGCAGAACCCCGCAGGCAATGGTATTGTAGTAGCCATAAGGTTCCTTCTGGAGTGTTGCCCACAAGTCACCGAGGCTGACCTTATGGCCGGATTCCATTTCATCTTTTATGAGTTCCGCCAGTGCTGCAACACATTCGGCCTGCTTATTACCGCTGTTCTTTGCGTCAACAATCTTCCCAATCGTAGTAAGGTCGAGGACGCCGGCAAGTTTCAAAGAATCCAAAACATTTCTGAGCTGGCTATTTTCGCTTTTGCGCTGGATACCGGCAGTGGGAGCTCCATCGTTGCAAGCTTTGTAGGCAGTATTGGTTACAACGATGTTCTCTGGGGCATACTTGAAAATCACATCCCGGACATTAAGTTGTATGATTTTTCGGAGATGTGCCATACCATATATGCTGCTAAAGATGCTATTCCCGTTGTAAGCAATGATTTTTCCGCCCTGAACAACGCTGCCAACCCAGGAGATGACGATGGTGGCTGCTTCCATACGATACTGCTGAACAGAACCGGTTTGGCCGGAATCTGAAGCCATTTCCTGCTTTGTTATGGCTGCCAACCATTTGTTGCGGGTTTCATCGGTGAGCGGTGTCTTCACGAGAGCAATTGTAAGGCGTGGTTCGTTAGCTTCGGCAGCTTTCGCTTGCAAAACAGATTGGATTGATATGGCTTGCGCATCGCTCCGTACTGTCACGATAAGTAAGCCAAGCTTATAGGGGCACTTTTCAAGCTCCTTTGTAATCTCACCCAAGCGGGTATTGATAGAATTGGATTCCGCACAGCAGACAGCGATTTTCATACGACGCAGAGTGGCATCGTTTTCGTCCCAAGCCTGCTTTTCAAACGCTTGCGCAAACGCTCCGTCTTTGGAGAACATCATATATCTGCTATATTTCTTATCATTTGCCGCAAGCCTTGCGGGAAAATCAGTATTACCGGCGCCGCTGAAAGGTAACTGGATACGAACGATGTTATTAGAGCCTTCGTCCAGAACGAGAATCTTGCCGTCGACCATTGTCTGAAGCATATCTCCAATCTGCGTCTTACTCATGACACCGGCCAGACAAGTTTCAAGGCAGTCTTTTGTGGCAGCAATGCCGTCCTTTGCCCTTCGACCGCTATAAATGCCCTTTGTAGAGGACATAAGGGCAAGCAAGAGCATAGCCGTCTTGAATACACGGTGAGCATTCTCGTCGTTTTCAACCAAGTGACGGCTTTCTTCGTAATGGCGGATGTATTCTGCGGCCTTTGTGTCCTTGTCGGAGAAATCACTTTCACGAGTGAAGAAGTAATCCCAGAGCCATTCAGGGGTCAACCAACAAGCCTGGGAATCCGGACCTTCCTTGTTGATGTAGCCTACGAAACCATGATCGGTATTGGACTGATCTTTCATAAATCGGAACATTGTGCGTTGAGAAGCTGCATAGTTCTCGGCAACACGGGAAAGAAGTTTAATCGTCATGGGGTGCATCGGACAAAGATGCTCAATCTGCTCACCGATTTTGTCATCCAAGCCGGACATATCGGGGAGAAAGGGCTTAATATTCTTAATAACACTCTTGCGTTCCTCTTTCCAGTGTTCACTCATGCCGTTACGAATGTTGATTGAGCCGGCGATAAGGTCAAAAGCAGCATCAGAGCTGATATGAAACTCAATCTGGTGGAAACGGTGTGTAATTAGCTGATACCGTTCCGGCGTAATACGCTCTATTATTTCTGTGGTGCGATGAATCACGAAAAGCATAAAGAACGGCTGCACCTTGCTGAACTCGGAAAGCTGCTGAAGTATCGTCCGCTCATCACTGTTTGCGACATACTCGGTAAATTCGTCCCAGATAAAGAATATGCCAGATTTTGAAAGTCCGTTGTTCTCGATAACAGCAGCAATCCACTTTTTGAAAGCATCAAGGCTATCAACCAGGCCCCAATTATACTGGCGAATAACGGCAGCCGTCTTCTGTAGTGCAAGAAGGTCACCGGCTTCAAGGCTTTCTCGCAGTTCCTCGACGCTACTGTAATCGTCCCCCAAAATGGAGTTTTCCAGTATGTATTCCCAATTATGTACGGGGCTATCGACCTGTTGCAGGACTGCATCTTGCAGCGAAGCCTCGCCATAATCTGCCTTATCGCCAAACTTGGCGGCAAGCGCTTCACGGACAGCTTTTTCAGCCTCCATAAGCATGGCATTACCGTCACGGATACCGGTACAACCGGTTTTCCAGATAACGAGGTAATCGCCCTTATCTTTCGCACGGCACTTCATAAAGCGATTGCGATAAGGCACAAGGCGGCTGTTTCCGGCAAGGAAAGAATCTACAACATCAGACGGGTCTTCCATCAGATGCTTGATTAGGATAGCGGCATAGCTCTTGCCGGTGCCGTATGTCCCTTCAATCCAGAATGAGCGGCGGCTGTCGGGTTCCTCTTTGTTGAGGGACTTGCACAGCACCTCCATCATTTTTTCCATGTCTTCACCGACAATATACTCACGCCACAGGTTTTTATTCCGGGTATCTGCGTCAATGTCAACGACAGATTCAAAGGTCGGGCTGATCTCAATGAAATCCGAGTATTTCTTGTTCGGCATGACCGCTACCTCCTCAGTTATTCATTTTCGGCAAGATCGAGAATGTCAATGCTTGCATAATCTTCAAGAATAATATTATCAAGGTTTGCAATAAAGGAAACGCGGATATACTGCGGATAGGTCATTGCAAGACCCTGCACCTTTTCTCGGAAGTCTTTGACATCAATGCCATATATATCATGTGGAGAAATCCCTTGTGCCTCCGGGTTTGCATGAGCGTTGGCAAGCTCTGTGAAAGTGAATGTCTTTCGGCCAGTATGTTCCGCATAAAGGTAGAGTGCATAGAGGAGTGCAACTGCATCGGGATAATCCCAGCCTTCACGGAAGTAAGAGAAAGTGTTTTTGGTGAGTTCAATGGGCAGACCTTGCTTTAGAGCAGAGCCAATGGGTGACTGCCTCAGCGTTTCGGTGAGTGCTGTTATCGCATTTTCACGATTTGACTTTGAGTAGTTTTCACCAATCATCACTACAAGGTCAGCTTTTTCATAGGTCGCCCCCGGCTCAGTGTTTAGGCAATACCACCGCGTAATTACCGAATTATAGGCCAAGTTTGCCCAAATGACAGCCCAAGTAAACGGATTGTAAGGCCCGAAAGATTTGAGTTTATCAAATAGCGCCGTCGTGGACAGCGTTTTATCTTTTTTTGCGACCAAGAGATTGCTTTCTTTTAGCCAGACTTTTAAACCATCGTACTGACGAGTGCCTAAAACTCCCTGTGTGAAGCAATTTACTCCCTCTGTCATATAGTGTTCGAGCCATGCTTGCCTCAGCCCAAAATGTTGATACGGGTTCATTCCCCTCATTTCCATAGTTGTTCCTCCTGTTACGCTTAGAGATTTTGCCAGTAGGCAGCTTTTCTCAACGAATGACAAACAATTTGAGCAATGACAGCAAAGTGTTTCTCTAATAAGTATCCTTCCATCGGGTTGTATGGTAAAGGCTCCGGTCGGGCATTGTACCATACACGCTTTGCAACCTTTGCAAAAAGCGGTTTTGCTTGCAACACCTCTCAAGTGGCTAATCGTGAAACGATCCATCTGGGAGAATGGAGAATAAGAAACATATATTTTATCATCGCTTTTTTGGACACTAAACTCAAAGTTGATGCCAGATATTTTTTGAATGCCTCGCTTGCCATCAAACTCAGTTATGGTTCCCAACACTGGAGCACAGCTTAACCACTCCTGCATTTGTCGGTTAATTGAGAAATGAATCGTATTGTCCTGTATTTGTTCCTCAACCCGATTTCCGCCATTTGGAAGGCCACGTCCACCCATTCGGGCTTTCCAACCGCCGCTTTCTATGTACTTTACGACTTCAGTCTCAACTTTTGTGCGTCTTGCGTATTGTTCCACCCTATCAAGTAAAGGCTTCATTTCATCAGCATAGTAATGGTTTGCTATGCCATCCCACCAGTCCGATGAAAGGGGACATACCATACACCCAACTCTAAATAATCCAAGTTTGTATGCGTTGTTGAGTAAGATTTTTTCGTTTAGAAGGTAGCAATAAAGTTCAGCTGTATTCCATTTATGGATTGGACTGACATTGACTTGACTAATATTTTTTGCTCCCTCACTCACTTCTCCGTATTTTGCCCTGCGAGCACTTTCCTCAGCTCGCACACCATCGAACACGACAGCTTTCGCATTGTAGTTTCCTGTGATTTCACGCATCTTCAAAATTGTTGGCACGGACTTATGCACGGCGCAACACCAGCGCATTCTTCTACCAGGCGGGCCGAATTCATCCCAACTCTCTGTGGAATCCATATGGCACTGTGCTTCTTCAAATTGGAGCGTTGGCCAATGCTTTTTCGCCCTCTCTACTGCCTGAAGAGTTGCCTGGAGTTCCATTCCTGTATTGCTAAAAACAACATAAAAGCTGTCCGGTGCCAACGCCTTTGATACCAAGTCCAGTAGCAGCAGCGAATCCTTACCTCCAGAAAATGCACATATAAACGAGAAGCCTTGTGGCAAATACTTTTTGTACTGCTCCTGTATAAATTCAATTGCCAATTGTTCCATGTTAACAAGGAGAGTCTTATTGACCGCATACAGCTTCTCTGTATTGATTGGCTTTAACTTGAGCCGCTTGTCAGTTCGGAGCTCGATGATTGGTTTTGTGTAGAAAGAGCCGCCCTGAGCAACCGCAACGCATTCCCCGTTCAGAACATACTGACGAATACCTTCTGCCCACAGAAGCGGAGCGTCTGTGTCCTTCGGGTAGTCCCAATACTTGTCCATTCCGAAAAAGTCAAGTTCTTCATGGAAAACAGGACGGATCTCCTTTTGTATTTTTGCATCTATCGTCAGACGAAATATGCCATACTCGTCTGTCCACTCATATCCGTACATTCATCTAATCTCCCGTCAACGGAGTACATCTTGACAGTTTTCTTTCGTCAGCCAGGGTCTGAAGCGATGCAACGCTGCATGGCAGGTTGGGCATACGGTCAGAAAACTATCGGCTCTATACTTTTTTGAGTAATCCATAAGTGTTGGAGCAACTACTAAATGGTTTTGGAGTAATTGCCCCGAATTGCAGTAGTAGAGTCCCGGCTGAATATTGCATACCTCGCAACGGTTCTTCATATCCGATTTTGTTCCATCTCGTTGCTCTATGAGACGATGAAGATGGCCGAGCAGAATTCCTTCTGAAAAACCAATGTCTTCAAGTGGTGCTCCAAATAAGGAAACAAATGTCGCCTCATTTCGACGAATCGCTTCTGCGATTACATGAAGATTATCATATCTATCTCTAAATTCTTCTGCAATATCAATAAAAAGCTGACCAACATCCTTGCTCTTTATCCCAGATTCGAGACTTTTCTTCATAAGATGTAATTGCCCTCGGATACCCGATGCAGAGCGGAAGCTGAGATCATCATCTTGGATTGAATGTATCGGTAGCCTCCTAAGCAACAAACTTAGCTCTTGCATTTTATCAGGCCCAATATAACCTGTGTCCTTTCCGAAGGAATAGAACACATCCAGAGCCAGTATTACTTCATCCCGTGTAAAACTTGCATTTGCCATCTCATCACACCCTTACTGTAACATTCTCGCCTTTCGCATCCCATGCAAAACGCTCATCTTTTTCTAAGGCTTTCGGCATATTCCAAATCAGTTCATTTCCTTGAATCATGCCGCTTTTAACAAGAAGCTGCCGCAATTCCTCAGCCGCAAAGGAACGCTGATCTGTCTCGCTTTCTACCAGATAAGCAATCACAGCATCGCCGAAGTTTTGTATCTGGCTGTCGGCTTTCACCAACATGGCATGGAGGGTATCCATGCTCTGCAATTTCATTGCCATGATGGTCTTTGCACCGAATTCTTTGCCATAAAAGCGCAGAATGTATTGGAGCAGCAGCGGCGTCCAGCATCTGTGCTCAGGCAGAACAGGAAGCGATTCATACCAAACCGGCTGAATCTGCCGAAGGACAATATGGTCCTCTGCATCGCTTAGAAGATTATTCAATGCCCGCCCAACACTTTCTTTCCACAAGTCATCAATTCCTATGCTTTTAGCGGAGATGATTGTACCTGGTTCGTAGAAGAAGAACACTGGCTCTTTTCCCAGGCGCATTTGATTTCTGAGGTTTCCTGCCTTTATGCCGATACTTGTCAGATACTCCGTTAGGGCATCCTCTCGAAACATACCGCCTCGGTCCTCTGCAAACTTACAGATAATATCGAAAGTGCTGCTTATTGCATCCTCGGACTTTGAAATATGAGCTTTGCCGACAAATGAATAGTGATGCCCTTCAAAGCTGTTCTTTTCAAACAGGTGCTGAGCAATCTCATAGATGGCACGTTCATCATTCACATCGTTGTCGTTGAGAAACATGTTCATCTCAGCTCGTGCGTAGTCGTACAACTGCACAGCTGAAATATAGCCATTGTTCTTTTGCATCAGCTTTTCCATGATGAGGCATATCTGCTTTGCACCGTCGTTCCAATCGACAAAGGCGTCCTCGTGGTAAAGCTTGCCCTTGATTTCCACAATGCGTTTGCATTGCTGGACAAGAGCTTTTGTCGCTGCTATGGTCAGGTGTAAAGCATTATGCAGACCATCATAGGTAACACCATTCATATCGGCATCGAGCACGATTTTTTCAGCCTTTGCAATCTGCCCAGAATCAACACTTTCACTCTCCCGTGCAGAAACGGTGTCACTTGTATAAAGCTCGCTCGGTTCCGGTGCGTCCAGGGGTAAAGTGGATGTGAGGTTCACCACTTCATTCTGCTCATCAAACGCAGCATCAGGCAATTCCTCTTGCGACATTTCTGCACGAGAGTCCGGCTCTTTGATTGAGACGGGCACCGTTGAACTCATGCATCGCTGAATGATCCATTCGACAGCGGCAATAACAGAATCCTTTGTTAAATCTGCGCTGACATAGCAAGTGGGATTTTCCATTCTGATGAAGTTTCCGTTTCCCGGGGAACGATATATCTTAACATCGGAAATATTGTTGATTGTCTTGTCCAAAAGCGTTCTGAAGAACAGAGGATATTTTTGGGCGGTATTTTCACAAAAATGCAGAAATGTTTTTGCAATTGTGTCCCCAGAGTAAACAGTCGATCCGCAATGAAGCTCGTAAAGAAGTTCTGGGTTTCTGGTCATTGCTGGCTCTAAAAGCCGACGCACTTTAGCAAGGACAGTCTGGCGCATTGAAATAGAATAGAGATTGTTCTGATTCATAAACGCCCAAAGCTTCATGGCTCTGAGGTCTTCTATCGTGCGGATGTTCTCTTTTTCCAAGGCAAGCTTGAGCGGTAAGAAAACTCCTTCGTTCAGTAACACCTCTATTTCAGATAGAGGCTGCGGAGGCATTTCGGCAGAGAAATCCATTTCCGGCTCTGGCTTGCCGGTTACTTCAACAATTGTAGGGCTTAGCTGCTCATCAAAAAACTCCAAATAAAGATTTAGCGCATTAGTAAGCTGATTTCCTTTGCGACAATCAGCATAGATGAAGTCTTTGTCGGCAAGCAGAAAAGAACGAACAGCGTCCATCGTTTCTGCAGAGACGACATGGTAGATGTCATCGTCAATGATCTTTTCTGCTTTCACTCGTTCTGTGCAGCGTTTCAGAGAAGACAGAGTAACAAATATAACACCGGATGAAATGCCACGCTTGTTGAGCCACTCAATAAACCTCGATCGATTGCTCTTTTCAGATGAGACTGCCAGAGACGGTTTGTCCACTGTGACATTGTCTGCGACTGGCAAAGCAACATCACTTTTCGCAGAGCTATTGAAGTCATCGGTTGTCCACCATGCAGAAGAATATCCCGTTGCTCTGGCACCGTCCGCTTTGAAATGAAATGTCACACCACGAGCGAAACACTTGGCGGCAAATATCTTTAATTCTTTGCCGCCAATCATCCAAAGGCAACCATTCTTTTGGCGATTGTCTATAAAAGAAATATTGTTTGCAACCAGAAAATCGTAAAGCGAATTGTTTTCGGTTATCTCTTGCTCCGTGCTTTCTGGCTTATCACTTGGCACCCGCTTGGGTTCAACTAAGCTGTTTTTATCTTTTGCTTCCTTAATGAAGCGACAATAATGTCGGATTGCCGCTATCATAATGCTTTTTTGTTTTCTATAACTAAACGCAAAAACTTTGCTACATTCAACGGTCTCCTGAACATTAGTGAGCGTCACTAAATCATCCGTCTCAAATAATGGCTTTTTAAGAATCTTTCGACTCAAACAAAAATCATTGATGTCTGTGAAAACCAAATAGATGGCAGAAAGTTGAGCGGGAGAGACTTTCTTTGCAAGCCACTCTGAGAAACTACTTTCATAGGAGGCACTGCTGTCAGCCATCACTGCACACCTCGATCCTTTGTATTGTGATAATAAGGCAATGCAGCAAAGGGAACGCATTCTACATTATCAACTGCGTAAAGCCCAAAATAAAAATCTTTTTCCATCGTTTATGAGTATTTACTATTATAGCAGAATCCTGTCGTAATTGACAACCCTTTACCATAGCAAGCCACCCAATATTTCCGCCGCATTTTGCAACTCCTTCAAAGAAGGCTCACAAATCGCCCCGTCTACCCCCGCATTGCCGCTCTCCCACAGATAGGCCCGGTAGCTCCTCACCAGAAAGTCCGGCCTTGTGTGGCCCAGGATTGTGGACAGCTCCTTAGCCGTCATCCCGCCTTGCAAAGCCTGGATAGCGAAGGTGTGTCGTAGGTCCTCCAGCCGGATGTGGTCTATTCCTGCCTTCTCCAAAATTTGGCTATGCACTCTGCGGAGCATAGTCGGAGAATAAGGCTTGCCTGTGCCCGGGTGTGGGAACATCCAGGGACTGCTGGGGTGCTTTCGATGTTCCTTCACCAACAGATCAACGGTTGGATAGGGCAGTGAAATCACCCTCGTTCGTTCCCCATACACCACCGGTTCTCCGTTTTTGACTGCCCGCTCTCCCTGTACAGTCAGCACTTTCTGCTCCACATCCAAGTCATCCCATTGGAGGGTGATAAGTTCTCCCTCCCTTAGCCCGCTGGTAAGGGCTAAGGTAAATATCACCAGATGGTCCAGCTCTTCAGCGGCGTCCAGATAGTCCTCTACTTCCAGCGTACTAAGCGGGTTGGCAACGACCGTTGCGGGCTTGGCATAGTGGAACGATGCTGCCGGGTTGGACTCTATAAGCCCGTCCTGCACCACCTGCCGCAGACATTGGCAGAGCAGCCGGTGGATATGCCGCATGGTATTTTCGCTCATTTGCGGATAGCACTTGCTTTCCGGGCGGTGGTTCCCGTGGAGCCGCACTTCCTCCAAAAATGCTGCCACCTTTTCTTCTGTCAGCTCCGCCAACGGCAATTTTCCCAGTCCCGGGATGATGTGATTCTCCATCAAGTAACGATGCGCCCTATGGGTAGACGGGCGGACGCTTGGCTGGTCATGATGTTCCAACCAGTATCTCGCCCAGCTTTCTACGGTGTGATTCACAGCCTCACCCCTCTGCAGTTCTTTGCCAACTCCCGGAAGGAGATGGGATGCAAACGGGCCGCTTTCAGCACCTTCTGATGCAAGTAGTAGAACTCATGGGGAAGATATGGCTGCCCCGTTTTTGGGTTGAGAAAGACCGCCTCTCGGTCTGGATGGCGAAAATATTCATCCCGCAGCAGTTTCATCGCCTTTGGGTCGATGGTCAGTAGCCGCTTGCCCTTATGGATTCGCCCCTGCCTGTCAAAGTCGCTCCATCTTAGGGAGAGCAGCTCTTTTTGCCGAAGTCCGCCGGTCAAGCTAAGATATGCCAACGGAAGGATTCCTTGGCTTTCTGCCGCAATTAGATACCGCTGGATCTGCCCCAGCCTTAACGGAATATCCGGTGCTGGTTCTGTTTGTGGCACCTGGCAGGACTTTGCCGGGTTCTGGGGCATCAGACCAGCCCGGCACGCTTCATCCAAACAGCGGCGGAGCAGCAGGTGGACACACTGAATGCTGTATCCGCTCAGACCACTTCTTGCCAATCTGTCATAGAACCGTTGGATTCTTTGCGATGTCAGCTGTTCCAGCTCTATTTCTCCGATTCCGGGCACGATATGACAGCGAAGAAGGTAGTGGTAACTGTTTTTTGTAATGTCGCACCAGCCGGGTTCCTTTTCCGCAAGATACTGCTCACACCATGCTCCTACTGTGACTGTTTGTCCCATAGCGCACCTCCTTGTGACATCGACAATATCATAGAAGGATGGAAATATCCAGCAGAATAGCACCCGAAAAGGCTGTTGACAAATCATTGAATTTTGTCAACAATAGATGGCTTCTAAATTTTATCAGTTGTAACTTATAAATTTGTCTTTTTCTTCTTGTTTGTCAGTTGTATCTGTATTATACTATGGTTAGCTCAGAAGGATTGAGGGGTGAAAGTCCGTGATTAAACGAGAACTGTACATGAGCCGCATCCGTCCGTTCATCGGTTCGGAGCTGATCAAAGTAATGACCGGTATCCGGCGGTGCGGAAAATCGGTCATGCTGGAGCTGATCAAACAGGAACTGACCGAGTCCGGCATCGATACGGCCCGGTTTATCTCCATCAACTTTGAGGATATGCGGTATGCCCATCTGCAAACCGCAAAGGCTCTGCATGAGGAGATCACCCAACGAGCCGCTGAAATCAATGGCAAGGTCTACCTCTTCTTCGATGAGATCCAGGAAGTGAGGGACTGGGAGAAGTGCGTCAACTCCCTGCGTGTCACCCTGGATTGCGACATCTACATTACCGGTTCCAATGCCAGACTGCTGTCCGGCGAGCTGGCAACCTACCTGGGCGGCCGCTATGTGGAGTTCATCATCTACCCCTTCTCCTTTGCGGAGTTTATGGAGCTGTATCGCATCATTGTCCCAAATGCGCCGATGCAGAAGGGCTTTCAAAAATATCTTCTGTCCGGCGGTATGCCGTACCTTGCCAATATCAGGTATGCGGATGAGCCATCCAAGCAATACCTCTACGACCTTTTTAACTCTGTACAACTCAAAGACATTGTGCAGCGAAACAAAATTCGCGATGTGGATCTGCTGGAGCGTATCATCGCCTATGTGATGGCGAATGTGGGCAATCCCTTCTCAGCCTCCTCCCTTGCCAGGTTTCTCAAAAACGAGCAGCGCACTGTTGCGCCGGAGACCATCTTGAACTATATCAAATATTGCTGCGACGCCTACCTGTTCTACCAGGTGAAGCGGGAGGACCTTCAGGGGAAACAGATCCTCGCATCCAACGAGAAATACTACATCGCCGACCACGGAATCCGGGAGGCCGTCTTTGGCGGCAACACGAGGGACATCAACCTCATCCTCGAGAACATCATCTATTTGGAGTTGCTGCGCCGGGGCTATAAGGTCACAGTTGGCAGGGTTGGGGAAAAGGAAATCGACTTTGTATGCGATAAGCGCGGAGAAAAGCTGTATGTTCAGGTCGCCTATCTTCTGGCTTCGGAAGAAACCATCGTCCGGGAGTTTGGCGCATATGATGCCATCCGGGACAACTTCCCCAAGTATGTTGTTTCCATGGATGAGTTTGACATGAGCCGTAATGGCATCAAGCACCGCAACATCCGTGATTTTCTCCTGATGGATAAATGGGACTGATCAGATGACCCGATGAAGTTTTGACGCTGTCGCCCCTGGAAACCAGCCCTTCTTCTTTTGGTCCCCTTTCTCTTGATTGTATATCTCCCCGCCGCCTGATGGTGGGGGCTGCCATACCACCTGCCACATGATCCACACAAAAAGAGGACCTTCGCTTCCGAAAGCCCCCCGAAAACCGAGCATCCTCTTTTAATAGTCAGAATCCTATCCCAAACCAATCCCATTTGCGGAAAGTGCTGCCCGAAACACCCAGCGTCAAAGACCGCAAACCAGTATTCTACACCCTATCGGTTAGGGACAGAAAGGCCCGGAAATGGCTATCTGAAGCCCCAGACCACCGTTTGGGAGCAGGATGCCGGGTGTTCGAGTCACCTCGCTCCGACCATTAAAATTGCCGTAGAACCGCTTGACAGGCTGTTCTACGGCGATTTTTATATTGGAAGTCAGAAAGCTGTTTGGGACGGAATGTGTGCAGGTTGGGGTGAATGGTGGGACAAAAAACGGGGTGCTGTTTTGCCGGAAATCTGCCGTGAAGAGGGAAAATCCCTAACCAATCCCTAACCATCGCAGATGGCAATATCCACCTTTGGCAATTCCTTCCTATTCTCCAGAACCACGATCAAAGTGCCGCTTAGACACAAATCATTTTCCCTCGCTCAATACATACTTTAGCATTTCAAACGCAACGGACTTTTTTGCATCTTTCTTCGAGGATGATTTTGCAGTAAAATAGGTATCATATTCCGCAATATGGCACTTACATTTCCAAACAGGGTTGCCGTCTTTATCATAGCCCTGCTCAAAGTCATATGTCGGAATAGAAAAGTAACCGCGTCTTGCAAGGATCTCTAATTGATTGATTGCTTCGGCTTTGTTTGGATTTTCAATTTCATCCCGGATAGTGAACAACAGCTTATGTTTTTCCAGGTAGTCATACGCCAGTTTGCACACAGCCATTCTTGCTTCACTTTTTGATGTGCCAAACGCACGAAAAATCGGAAGGTCATTTAACAGCTTCAAGTAACAATGGAAATTCAATTTAGCATAGTCCGAAGTTGGAGGATGGTCTGATATACCATCAAAAGGAAAGTACCATGTTGAAGTATAGGTCGCCTCTTTATACTGATACCAAGGTATTACACCGTTTTTTTGTATCTCCCATTCTTGAATGAGTCGGACATAGTTTGTATCCTCGTCCGCTTGCAAAAACGAATCCGGTTCAAGCATAATTTCTGCAGCAGACTGAATTCGGCTAAAATCCCATCCAGAGTCAAGGGCCACGGCCCCAAGGATGGCCTCGAATAGATCTTCTTTGACTGACGGTTCATCCTGCACATTGTTTTGAATATCGCTGTTGCCCATTACCAGACCTTCCGCAAAGCCTAACTCGTCTATTCGTCTGGATAATGTTTTCTTTTCCACCATTCTGCTTTTGATTTTTGTAAGCTGTCCTTCACTATGCTCACAGATAAATTCGTTTACTTTTGGTGCTGTTCCGGTTTCCCGCTCTCCCTGCCTTTTGAACTCCCGTTCCCATACAGAAAGTTTCGTGCCGTCAATCGGATCTCCGTTAGCCAAACGCCCATATCTTTGTGCCAACATCCGAACTACTGCAAAATCGAGAGCCTTATCTCCAATAAACTCGAGCACCTCATTGTTTTGGCCGCCGTTTTCCTCTGTAAAGGAACACCTGACAAACGCCTGATGCAGCAGATCAATATTTTTGAATTGGTAACCGATTTGCCCCTGAACCATTTTGAAGAATAAATCTCTGTCCATAAGAAAAAACACCTTTCCAGCAAAATAATTACTAAAAGGCATAATAATAGCTTGACAAAAACACTTTCCCCGTGAGATGGAAGCGTTCTGTCAAGCAAAATCAATTAAATTTAATCCTTTGTTTGTATTTGTTTACTCAAGTCCACTTGCATAAACAGGAATAAACACCTATAAACAATGTTTCAAATTTAACTCATTATGCCTTACAGCAAATATATTGTACAAAAAAATACAGTTTTTGTCAACACACTGACAACTGTAAGGATTTTCTTTTCAAAAGATGGTCAGCCCAGAGATTTTTCTTCTGGGCTGACCGTCTTTGTGCCAAGCATTACGCACTCTTATTGTCCTTATCTACCCCTCCCGCAAACAGCGCTGCCCCGGTCATAAACCCGCCAATCTTCTCCGCCGCCCCCTGCTGCATCTGGTGGGTAATATGCGTATAGGTATCCAGCGTGAATCCCGCCGAGTAATGCCCCAGCATACTGGCCAGTGTCTTTACATCCACCCCGCTTTGCATTGCCAGGGTGGCGAAGGTGTGCCGCAGATCGTGGAACCGCACCGAGCTGTCAATTTCCGCCATGGCCAGTAGTTTCTTATGGACACGCCCGATGGCATCGGGACTCCAGTAGCTGCCGGTTCTGGGGGAGGCGAACATCAATGGACTGTCCGGGTGCTTTTCATGCTCGGCGATGAGCAGCTCCACCGTCCGCTTGGGGACTGCCACCTTGCGGATGGAGTTCTGTGTCTTAGGAGTGGTGAGTACCAGCTCGCCGTTTATCTTGGAAAGCTGCTTGTTGACAGTGATGAGCTGGTTTTCCGGGTCCAGGTCGCTCCATTGCAGCCCCAGCAGCTCTCCCCGCCGCAGGCCGGAAGTCAACTCCAGATAGAAGATGGGCAGCACTCCATATTCCTCCGCTGCCCTCAGATACGCCCCCACTTTCTCCGGCGGAATGATGGTCATTTCCTTCTTCTCCAGCTTGGGGACCCGGCAGCTTTCGCAGGGATTGTAAGGGATGATCCGCTCCTTCACTGCCTGCTGGAGACAACTGTTCAGCACCATGTGGATCCGCCGGACGGTGCTGTTGGCCAGGGAGAGGTCGGTGGTTTTCTCCCACCGCCTGACTCGTCCCTGTTCCTTGGCGTGGTTGTACATCTGCTGGATGTGCAGGGCGGTGAGCTGCCGCAGCTTGATGCCCCCGATGGCCGGGATGATGTGCTTTTCCAGGATGACCTTGTAACTATCGGCGGTGCTGAACCGCAGGTTAGGCTTGGAGTAGGTCTCGTACCAGAGCCTGCACCATTCCGCAACGGTATAGTCACCGGTGTGGTCGATAACAAGTCCCTGGCTGTCCCGGATCGCCTGCCGAAGACGCTCCCGGCACTCCGCCTGGGTCTTGGCGGAGACGCTCTTCTGCATCGCTTTCCCTGTAGCCGGGTCGATGCCGGCGGTGTACCGCCCCTCCCACCGTCCGTTGGAGCGGCGGCGGATGCTACCCTCCCCGTTTGCCCGTTTTTTTGCCATGGTGAACCTCCTTTACTGTTTTTGTAACACAAATAGATACCACACTTTTTGGGAAATAGCTATCCCTTTTCGCATGTTTTTTCTTCGATCCACCAGATAAATTTATCCCTGGGGACGATGATGCGGCTACCCAGGGTGATGGTTGGGAAATCCTGCCGCCGGACCACCTCATAGGTGTGGGCTAAACCGATACCCAGCACATCCGCCACATCGGCAACGGTGAGCATCAGCGGCAATTCATCGTAGGAATGGAATTTGCATTTTCTCATTTGGAGGGTCTCCTTTCTTTGTTGTCCTTTGTCTTGTTGGTTTATCTACCCGCTCATTGGCGGTGGCGGGGACGGTCACATCTGCATTGTGGGAGAGTATTTCCGGCCTATGGCCCGGGCCTTCTCCCGCAGCTTTTGGATGCGCTTGCGGTCCAGCTCCATCGCTCCCGACAAAGAGGGCGGCAAGCTGTTCTCCCGGAAAATGCGTCCCAGCTGGCGGAGCAGCCTTGTCCCCGCCAGCATGATGGAAGGGGGTTGCAAATTGTCCCATCGGTCCAGGAAATATTGTGCGTATCCGTTTCCCTGTTGGGCCGACTGGGTAAGCCAGTAGTGCGCTTGTTCTCTGTCTTCGGGGACGCCTTTGCCCATCAGGCAGAGCTTCCCCAGCATATATTGGGCGTATGGGTTGCTGCCATCCGCCGCCTGCCGGAAGAAATCTACCGCTTTCGGGATGTCCTTCTGCACAAATTTCCCTCGAAGATATTCCCTGCCCAAACGATAGGCGGCGCAGAGCAAACCGCCCTGCGCCGCCTGTTCCAGCCAGTGAATCCCCTGTGCCGGGTCGTAAACCTCTGCGTCCCGGGAGAAGCACAGCTTACCTAAAGCATACTGTGCCGCTGTGTGGCCCTGCTCCGCAGCTTTGACAAACCAGCTGCCAGAGACAATGCCATCGGGGATGACCAAGTTGCCATCCCGGTATAGCTGTCCCATCCGATACTGAGCGTTGGGGTCACCAATGTTGGCTAGCTTTTCCATCTCCCTTATGGCATCGTCCTTGGCCTCAAGGGTTTCTTCTCTGCCGGTGATGATGTGCCAGAGGTATCGGCAATCAGGTGATGTGTCCAAGGGTATTTGCAGCTCGTCCCATCCAATAAAATCGCCGTCCTCGAAAGTGAGTTCATCCAAGCGAATCGCCTCTGCCTGCTGTATCACGGCGTTTTTAATGGCTTTCAACTCCTTTTGCCTGGAGAGCGGCAGCCGCTGAGCTGGTTGGTCGTGATAGTAACTCTCCACCTGCTTTTGGAGCGACAACCAGCGATCATAGCAGTCCCGCACCTCTGAAATATCGCACAGGCTGTCCACCGCCTGGTCTACCAGACCTTTCAAATCTTTTGGGAGGTATCCGTACACCTTTTTGCCCTTCACTGTTTCCAGCCGCCGGGCCAGTTCTGCAAGCTGAATCTCCAGCGCAGGGTGATCTGCAATGGTACAGGTCAATTGTTCTGCCAGCCTTTGGAGAGCTTTCCGGCTTTCCCGCACCAGCTCGTCTCGGCTTTGAGATTTCTCCTGGTAGATGGAATACAGCTCCTGCCGGAATATCTGATTGGTCAAGGTGGACTTGATGGAGCGTATTCCGTCCCGATTGAGATACCCCTGGGACGGATCCGCCGACCACGCCATCATGTGGACATGAGGGTGTTCGCCCTCATCGTGGAAAGCGGCGTACCAGCGAAAATTGTCCAGCGGTATCTTCATCGCTGCGGCAATCTTGCCCTGTTGTGACAGCAGAAGGTTTCGCCAAGCGGTGGCGTTGTCATAGCCCAACCGCTTGGCATCGCTCCGTTTGAGGGAGAAGATATGCGTCCACACCCGGCCGGGATATTGCTCCAGCTGTGCCATCGCTCCGGCCAAATCAACCGGGCTTTCCACACCAAACAGGCCATGCGTACCGACCCGCTCTGCCCGGGGACGGGTCGCAATATAACGCAGGTGTTGTCCCATTGTTGAGGCGGTTTTCGGCAGAAGTTCCACCCGATCCCGGGTAGCGATGTACTTCATGTATCCATCCGGTCGAGATTTTTTGCCGCTGATATAGGGACTTTTGACAATCAATCTTGCCATTCCTCGTCCTCCTCCACAGGTGACGTGCCTTGGGCGATCTGCTCAAAGGTAAGCCGCCCGTTGGTGGCCCGAACGCTGGAAACGCTTTCGCCCCGAAGGCGGCGCAGGGTCTCCTTGCTGATGGAAAAGTAGGCGGCCAGAAGTCGAACCATCATCTCCAGTTCCACCGACTGCTTGAAGGACAGGGCCGAAAGCCGGTCCTCTAACATCCCCAGCCGCCCCTCCATAGCGGAGGAAATGACCTGGGGAAGATAGGCGGCGTCCCGCACTGCCTGCAGATAACCGATGTAAAAATTGATGGCCTTTTCAATGAACTCGGTGCGGGTGGTGCTACCATCGTCCTTGTAATGTTCCTCCAACCGTTTCATGTTCTCCGGCTGAAGGTAAACGGGAATCTTCTGTTTTTGTGCCATTTTGGGCTCCTTTCTCTGGTTTGACTCCTGGAAAAAGTGCTTGCTGCTGCGGTTTCCTGCGCTTTTGACTCCAAGAGTCCTTTTCTTCTCTGGATTTGGCCCCAGTCGTTCTCCCGAAAAACGCCCGCACTGCGGGCGTTTGTGACCATGCGGGCGGCAATTTGACGCCAGCATTTTATCCTGCTTTCGGTTTTTCCGCCCCAGAACCGCGAATTTCTCCCCGGATGATAGTATCCTCCTCCTTGGATTTTGGGAGCTCCGGAAGGTCCAGGATGTAGTAGGTGTTACTGGTCTGCTGCACGATTCCACCCCGCTTTCGGTAGCAGGGTTGGGTGTAAATGAATCCCCGCTGCTCCAACTCCCGGATGGCCTCACGGGCGGCACTCTCGCTGCAACAGCAGCAGGCGGCGATGGTTTTCATCCGGGGGAAGCAGGTGTCCTTTCTGCCAGCGCAGCACCTTAGGTAACTGTACACGGCCAGTTGGATGGGCTTCAGTCCGTAGCAGAATACGGCGTTACTCATCTGGAAAAATTGCTGGTTCAGGATACTCATAGTTGGTTACCTCCTTTGGTTTCAAAGACGCTCCCGCCAAAAGTGGGAGCAGTATTCATATTTCCAAATGGAGGATTTTGTGGTACAATTGTTCTTACAGGAGGTGAGCCGATGCCGCCGGTGAAATATCAGATTTACGAACTGTCCGCCCGGAGTGTTCTTGGTTACGCCAGGGAACAGGACGGAGAGTACAGCTTTACCCTCGATGCCGCCGAAACAAAAAAATGCGTGTCCCTTGCCTTGGAGCAGGATGACAAGGCGCTTTTCTATCAGATCATGTGTGTCCTGCATGGGGACGATCTTATCATACAGAAAAATCACCGGGTGATTTCTGACCTATCGGGAATCATCTTCTACATGGATTTTGGCGGCATCTTCGACCACCGGACAGGGAGAAAGAAATATCTCACCCGTCAGAAGAAGGCAGAAGCCATGTTCCGGCCCGATGGCATCACCTTGGATTTTGGCGGCGGTCCTCACGCTTATGTCGCCTTTGAACGCTCCGGAAGCATGAGCCGCCAGGCCAAACTATCCTTCATCCGTCAGGACTACTACGAGCCGGTTCGCCGCCGCATTATGATGGATCTGCACATCGACCGCTGCCAGCTTTCCAAACTCTACGCTTACAATGGTCTGATGCTTTCCGGCGGGGTGCGAATTGACGGCATCGAAATCGACCGACCCCACCGGGTCATCGTAGTTGATAATCCGGTCTATACCGAAAGCCAACTGCTGGTCATCACCGTGGAGGGTGGAGAAATCCAGAACGGCGTACGGCGCTATCATCGTGTGGAAAAATGTATGGATGTAGACACTCTGCAGTTTGACGGAGAGGGGCTTATCTCCAAGGAATATGCCAAGATCATTGACACTGCCTACTGCGGGCGGCATTCCCACCACTCGTTTCAGATCCGCCTGCCCTATGTCAAGGGGATGCTCCACGAGGTAGATTTCAAGGACTTTCTGAAAAGCGCCGGAGTCCACACCATCACCGACATCTGGGGCGAGGTTCACCGGGTGGCGGAGGTGGACATCATCCTGACCAAAAGCCAGTTCAAGGGATACGGTTGGCTATCCGAAAACGGGAAGGTTTGGGAAGATTACTGGGATGTCTTCCGGCGGTATCGCCACGGGCTTTACATCACCAATGTCAGCAAGGAAAAACCGGTGGACTTCACCGAACTGAACTACCAGTTTCTTGCAACGCTGTCCATCCGGGCGGAGGAATTTCGCCCCAGTGATTTGCCCGATAGCTGGACAGCCAGCCCGGCCGATGACCAGCGGCATTGGCTCACCAAGGAGACTGAGCTGGCCTATTACAACCTTTGCGCCAATGAGGAGTCCCGGCTGATGTATTTTCTGGACAAGGAGTTTGCTCGGGGAAGCCGGGAATATCACCTTGCCCGAGTGCTAAAAAAGAATCCGCTGTTTCTCAACGAGCCATACTTCACCAAACAGCTGGAGGACAGGGCGGAGCATATTCTCCGACAGTATGCAGTAGGGCGGTTAATCGTAGCCGGAGACAACCGCTTTTTCTCCGATGATCTGTTGGAATTTCTACTCTGCCTTATCCCGGATAATGTCCGGCGTTCCGGTCGGGAGAAAACCTTTTACCACAGCGCCTTGTCCGACTATTCCGACCCGCCGGTATTTTATGCACCCAAGGCCACCTATCCTCACAGCGATTCATGCATCCTGCTCCGCAATCCCCACATTGCCCGCAACGAGGAGGTGCAGATGCTGGCGCACACAGGCGGGGACAATATGCGGCGGTTTTACTTCGGCCACCTCTCCGATGTAGTGATGATTTCCTCCCAAACCATGACGGCGGAACGCCTGGGCGGGGCCGACTTTGACGGGGACATGATAAAGACCATTGCCGACCCTATCGTCAACCGGTGCGTCAAGCGAAATTACGAATCTCTGCCCCATGACCCTTTCAACAGCCGCTGGAATCTGCCGCTTTTGAAGATACCGGCGGAAACGGCCCAGCTCCGCAGCGCCGATGATTGGCACACTCGGTTTGAGACGGTGCAGGATACTTTCTCCTCCCGAATCGGGCAGATCTGCAACGCCGCCTTAGACCGCAGCACCATCGCCTATAACGAAAACACCGACACCGAAGAGCGTCAACGCTGCCGGGAGGAAACGGAGTTGCTGGCCATCCTCACCGGGCTGGAAATCGACTCGGCCAAAACCGGGGTGCGACCGGATTTGGAAGAATATCTGGGCCGGAGGACCGTCCGCCGGACCTCTTTCCTTCAATATAAGAACCTGCTGGAAAAGGCGGAGGAACGCCGTGCCTGGTACGAGCCGACCCATGCTCAGAAGCTGAAAGCATTTTTTGAAAAAACTGACTGGGAGCAGGTAGGCTCCTGTATGGAGCGCTTGCCCTATCTGGCGTACCTGCTGAAAAAGAACACGCCACGGCTCCGGCCCAAACCTGCGGCGGACGAGGAACTGTTCACCTTTGCACAAACGGCGGGGTGGAAGGAACGGCTGGCCCCGGAAGTTTTATCCTCTATCAAAAACCTACTGGATGATTATGAAAGCTGCCTTGCCCGCATCCGTGCCTGCCGTATTCCCTTGACCCGGATGCAGCGGGCCAAGGACATCGAGCGAATCCTCTATTCCAGAGGACAGGAAGACGAATGCGATGTGGACGAGCTTTACGCCTTATTCCAAGGGCTTCCGGCAGAGCGAATCACCGGTCTGCGGTGGGCACTTCGTGAGCAGACCTGGCACTTTATGGCCGAGGATGCCCGGGAGGAGTTTCTCCTCCGGTGGCTGCCGGAACCGGAATTTGTTCCTTGGTATGACCTCCTCTGCGATTTCCGCTTCAGCGGGTATCGGATGTTGGGCGATGTGGTCTGCGATGTGGAGGATGAGAATACTGCATCCGACCGCAGAGCGCTGCTTCGGGAGGGCGATACACCAGCTTTCGCCGCCATGATGGAGGCTTACACACAACATCCTTTTGCCCGGAACTACCGGGAGACGGTAGCGGAGAAATGCCGGGAGTTGTTGGAAGGTATCGTCAAACCCAGGTTTGCGGTGCAGTATGTTATGGCCCTGGGCAAGCGGAAATTGCTTTGGGAGCTGCTTCCGGACCAAATTGAAAGAAATGCTGTGAGGGTGCGCCATGATACGAGAATGGGATGAATTTCGGGCTTATACCGAACCAGTCACTTATACTGCGACTGGGAAACGGGACAGTACCTATTTAGGGCGGTTTACCTTTAACACCCTGTTGAACTTCGAGGGGCTTGCCCGTGTGTTGACTATCCTTGCCCGGGGGTATCTTTTTCATCTGCCATCGGGTCGGTTGACAGATGATCCCCGTAGCCGTCTGCCCCATGCCAGAGAGGTCCTTTGCGCTTGGTGCAGCCTGCCGGAAGGGAAAGCAAGGCGCTCTGCCGAGGATTGGCAATATCGGGTCAGCTTCCCGGAGCTGCATGAAAAATTCCCCGCTCTGGTCAGCGAGAGCGGGGAAGGGTGGTTTTACCGTCATGTGCATCAGGTGGTAGCCTTTGCCAAAGCTCACCCGGAGTTGGTCAGCAAAAGCGCCCACACCAACTGCGACAAACTACGGTGGGGATTTGACAAGGCTTGGGAGAACAAGTTGCGGCAGCTTCAGACGCCGATTTTTTCGCCCGGGACAAAGGGCCAGTGGCTGCTGCGGTTTGACGATGTTTTAGCCGATGCGCTGGAGCTTGGGCCGCTTCGCCAGCA
>OFGF01000586.1_pt1 | contig 30024 bp, 31 predicted proteins | sample 1521711 | NCBI WGS metagenome assembly OFGF01 (sample SAMEA3504092, study PRJEB24116) | mouse gut metagenome | biome: mouse gut; feature: mouse-associated habitat; material: faeces | place: Denmark | collected 2011 | reverse complement strand
GCCCCCGCAAGATTTTGAGTCTTGTGCGTCTGCCATTCCGCCACATCCGCTCACGTTGCCGAACCTTGCCGGCAACATATAAAATTATAACTGCTAATATACTCTCTGTCAATGCTTTTTTCAAAAAATTAGAAATTATCCGATGGGAATAATGCATCATCCAATGCTGTCATATCCGTCTGATCAATAAAGTATACTCCGTCAGAATCCGGTTTTACAGTGATAGTAACCGTCGTAGCCTCACCGTAAGTCGGGGAAGCAATCTTCTCAGCCATAAGATCATACATCTTCTGGAATACCATCTGATTGATCGCATTCTGATCAGGGATCTCTGTCATCTCTGTCATCTCTGCAGTGACCGCCGCCTGCACTTCATCCTGAAGTCCTTCAAAAGCAGTAAATGGTTCCACCGTTACATCGATCGTATACGCCTTATCTCCGGCATCCTTCGCCTCACCGATCTTGTACTTCGCCTGCTTGATCATGTCCAGGAACAGCTTCCTGTAACTCTCTGTCAGCTCATCAGACAGACCAAGTCCGGCAAATCCGGCCTCCTGCATCGTTGCATCAATGTTGCCCTCATACAACTCCTTTGCCTCTTCCTCGGATGACTTCGTCCATTCTATGTATTTGTCGAACTCTCCTTTGTAGCTGGCATCCATGATCGACTGTGCATAAGACTGCGCATCCTCTGCGCTCATACCTCCGCAGCCGCACAACAATGTCATCACTGCAATCAGCAGCATTGCCAGCAATCCTCTTTTCTTCATGGTCCTTCCTCCTTCACAAAGATTTCACATAACATATATTACTCCCATTAATGGACAAAATCAACTCTTGACATGTTATTTATTTCGTCAAATTATTACATATTACGGCATCCGGCTGCCAAGCAGGCCGCGCCCCACTTCAAAACAATCAAACGTCGCGAAATAATCGGCCGGAGTCTCCGCCCTGCGGATAAGATTCGTGCCTCCGTCCTCCCTTAAAAGAATTTCTGCTGATTTTAGTTTTCCATTATAATTATATCCCATAGCAAACCCATGCGCCCCCGTATCATGGATCACCAGCAAATCCCCTTTGTCAATCCTAGGCAGCATACGGTCAATGGCAAACTTATCATTATTTTCACACAGCGATCCTACTATATCATATTTGTGATCACATTCCCCATCCTCTTTCCCCATCACCGTAATGTGATGATATGCGCCATACATTGCCGGGCGCATCAGGTTTACGGCACAGGCGTCCACACCAATATATTCTTTATAAGTATGCTTCTCATGAATCGCCTTTGTCACAAGGCAGCCATAAGGTCCCATCATAAAGCGCCCCATTTCTGTATAAATCGCCGCATCGCCAAGGCCCGCAGGCACAAGCACTTCTTCAAACACCTTGCGCACGCCTTCCCCAATTACACGGATATCATTTGGCTTTTGCCCCGGCTCATAAGGAATACCAACGCCTCCGGAAAGGTTGATAAAACGGATATCGCATCCGGTTGCTTCCTTTAGCTCTACTACAGTTTCAAACAAAGTCCTAGCCAAAAGCGGATAATAGTCGTTTGTAACGGTATTGCTAGCTAAAAAAGCATGGACGCCAAACCTCTTTGCCCCTTTTTCCTTTAATATCCTAAACCCCTCAAACAACTGCCCTTTCGTAAAACCATATTTGGAATCGCCCGGGTTGTCCATAATGCCGTTACTAATTTTAAAAATCCCGCCTGGGTTATAACGGCAGCTAATCGTTTCAGGTATCCTCCCTATTGTCTTTTCCAGAAACTCTATATGGGAAAAATCGTCTAAATTAATAATTGCACCCGTTTTATCTGCAAATATATAGTCCTCTGCCGGAGTATCATTTGAGGAAAACATAATCCCTTCGCCAGAAAAACCCAGCGCATCTGAAAGTAAAAGCTCTGTCATAGAGGAGCAGTCGCAGCCAAAGCCATATTCCTTTAAAATACGGATTAAAAATGGATTGGGCGTCGCCTTCACTGCAAAATATTCCCGGAACCCTCTATTCCAGGCAAACGCCTCCTTCACTGCCTTTGCATTTTCACGGATGCCCCTCTCGTCATACAAATAAAACGGCGTTGGATATTTTTGTGCAATCTCTTGTAGTTTTTCAATTGTTACAAATGGTTTTTTCTTCACGTCCTTTTTCTCCCTTCAAAATCTGTACCAGTTTTATCTCATTGCGCATAGAATCTTTAAATACCTGAACAAAATTGGGCTGCCCCGTATACAGGCAGCGGCTCGTCTGCCCCCTGCCAAATTCCCCTGTCAGCACATATGCCGAATCGGCAATAACGCCAATCTGTTTTCCTTTCTCACCCGTCTCATAAACAACCACCTCCGGCAAAACCAGGGGCTTGTCCGTCAAAAGGACCGTTTTTTTACCTTCTTTTGACGCTTTCGTAATCACATCCTCAAAAAATGATACATAGCCTGCTGTCATGGACAAGTATACCCTCTCTTTTGCGCCATCAACCATATTCCTGGCTTTATCCTGGATGTGTGTATCTCCAGTGATCGTTATATATCCTTCCGCTTCTATTTTTGGAGCAGGCATCTGCATATGAAGCTGTTTTTTTAATTCCTCTAATGTATGTATTTTATTGGCGCAAAACTCGTCTGAGACAACTGCATAATAACGGACTGCGGCATCTTCCGTAGTATATGCCGCCCCTTTTTCCACAAGCCCAGCCAAAGCGCCATAAGCATTGGAACGGGAAATCCCGGTCTGTTTTGCGGCTTCATAGCCAGTCATCCCTCCATTTTGTGAAAGGCAAAGATAAACCGTTGCCTCTTGCCTTGTCAGGCCAAAACACATCAGGCTTTCAATTAAATAATTGGCATCCATATTCTCCCCCGTTAGTAGTACCTTTTAGGAAAACTATAACAAATATAAAGCTTGATGTCAAGATATAAATATCCTTTAGAGCGAACTATAGGGAGTGGGCAACAAAAGATCCATACTCAGGGGTTTAAATTAAAACACCTTTTGTACCAGGCACATATAAAGCACTGTACCCACCCCAATACTAAGCAGATTATTCCTCTTCCATACATGCAGGGCCACAACTACCACCGAAGCAATCAGCTCCGCCGCCCCATGCGGCTTTGCCAAAAAATCTACATTCCGAAAACAATACACGATTAACATCCCAATTACCGCTGGCGGCAGCACCTTGCCAAGGTATAGCACCTTAGACGGAATTTCCTTCCCCTTCGGAAAAACCAAAAATGGTATTGCCCGCGTTAAAAAAGTCACTATCGCAACTACAGCTATAATAGACAACGACCTGCCTGCACTAACTGGCATTTTCATCCCTTCCTTCCTGATTTTCTTTCTCAATATACTTCCTGCACGAAACCAGGCAGAGCATAATACAAATCATTGACGGCAAAATAAAATTACCGCTGCCTGCTACCACCCTCAGCACTCCAGAAAATACCAGCCCAATTGCCGCCGGGATCCGGTTTCCGCCTGCAAGCCACTGTTCCACAAAAATAACTATAAAAAGAGCCGTCATAGCAAAATCAATACCTTCTGCATTAAATGGGATCAAAGACCCCGCCAATGCCCCAATTGCAGAACCTGCTACCCAATACGCCTGATCCAATACCGCAACCGCAAACAAAAACTTATCTTCTGGCACATCCTTTGGCACCTTCGTAACAAAGAATAGCGAATACGTTTCGTCTGTCAGCGAAAATATCATATAAAGCCTCTTTTTCCCCATTTCCCCAAAACGCTTAAGCAGGGACAGCCCATAAAAAATATGACGCACATTTACCATAAACGTCATAAAAATGATATCTATAAAGCTTACTCCCGGTGCAAAGAAATTCACTGCCAGGTACTGGCCGCTGCCAGCATACACCAAAAGGCTCATCAATACGGCCCACAGGACATGGTACCCTTTTTCCTGGAACATGACGCCAAAGGCAATCCCGATAAAAAGATATCCTGTCAAAACCGGAACCGTATAGGGAAATGCCGCCCGGAATGCTTTTTTATACATCTTCCACCCCTCTTTCTCTTACCGTATAGTTTGTAGCACGTTTTTACTCTACACCAGGGCATTTTAAAATTCAATCATTTTTTAAAAATTTGCTTCATTTTTACCGGAAAATATGATATAGTATGGCCAAGTATGGTTTTTATTTTATAAAGGAGTGTTCATCTGCCATGACAAATATTTCAGCTTTAGAAGCCTTACGCGCTGCCGTAGCAGCGTCCGACACGATAACACAGCAGCCCGCACAGGATGAAAGTTCCAGGGGTGTGGATTTTTCTTCTTATTTAAAGACAGACAAGAACTTAGAAGACATCTTTGCCGAGGCCGCGCAGACCTATGGCGTATCCATTGATCTTTTAAAAGCCATGACCAAGCAGGAATCCAATTTTAACCCGAACGCGACCAGCAGAAGCGGCGCCCAAGGGCTGATGCAGCTTATGCCCGCAACCGCGGCAAGCCTTGGTGTCACCAATGCATACGATCCTTATCAGAATGTCATGGGCGGCGCCAAGTATATCCGACAAATGCTTGACAAATATAACGGCAATGTTTCCCTTGCCCTCGCCGCCTACAATGCTGGCAGCAATAATGTAGACAAATACGGGGGCATCCCGCCATTTGCGGAGACACAAAATTACGTCGCCAAGATTACGCAGTACCTTACGGATGGCGTAACCGTCCCAAACAAAGAAACCGTCTATGCCGCCGAGAGCACAGTAAATGGCGACCGCAGCGTTACATACCAGGATTTAAACCAGCTTGCGGGGGAAATCCTGACAGAGATTTTTTCTTACGACGATTATATGAAATACCTCACTTCCCTTTTGGGACAAGAAGAAACTGGGCTTGCCCTTTCCCTTTCTGTGATCTCATCCGGATCCGGTGACAACGCAGAGGAGGAAGAAGCCGAAGAAGTCCTGCCTGACAGTTATATCGCGTACCAGAACCTCTCAGGCGGCCAGGTACCGGAGGTTTCACAGGCAAAAGAAACAGCCCAGGTTATTTAAATACCGTTTTTTATTACCCTGCCATTTGTATGGCAGGGTTTTTTGCTTCCTAAAGTAAGGCAAGGCCTGTTGGCAGCAGGTAAGCGCTTTGGAGAAATCCGCCAATACGAGCCTTGTTTTTTCCTTTCAGGCATGTTACTATAATGAAAAAAATAAAATGCCACAGGAGGTAAATTAACTATGGATTACGCTAAAGAATACGCACAAAAACTAGTTACAGCAGACGAAGCGGTAAAAACCGTAAAGTCTGGCGACTGGGTTGATTATGGCTGGTGCAATGCCACCGTAGACGCTTTAGATAAGGCACTTGCTAAGCGCACAGACGAATTGACTGATGTCAAGCTGCGCGGCGGTATCCTTTTAAAAGTCCCTGCCGTTTTTGAGCGCGAAGACGCAGGGAAGCATTTTACCTGGAACTCATGGCATATGTCCGGCATAGAACGTAAATTAATTGCCCGGGGCTGTGCCTACTATGCCCCCATCCGTTATTCGGAACTGCCACGCTACTACAGGGAATCCATTACCCCGGACAATGTTGCCATGTTCCAAGTTTCCCCGATGGACAAGCACGGCTATTTTAACTTTGGCCCCAATGCTTCCCATATGATGGCCGTCTGCGAAACTTCCCAAAAAATCATTGTAGAAGTCAACCAAAATATGCCCCGCTGCCTTGGCGGTTTTGAAAACGGCATCCATATTTCCCAGGTAGACTATATTGTCGAAGGGGAAAACCCTGCCATCGGAGAGCTTGGCGCGGGCGGTGCGCCGACAGATGTCGATATTGCAGTTGCCAAACTAATCGTAGAAGAAATCCCTAATGGCGCCTGCTTACAGCTCGGCATCGGAGGTATGCCCAACACGGTAGGCTCCATGATTGCCGAATCGGATTTAAAGGATCTTGGCGTACATACGGAAATGTATGTCGATGCATTTGTGGATATCGCAAAAGCAGGGAAGATTAACGGTTCTAAGAAAAACATTGACCGTTACCGGCAGGCGTTTGCATTTGGATGCGGCACTAAGAAAATGTATGACTACATTGACAACAACCCAGAGCTTTTGAGCGCCCCGGTAAGCTATACCAATGATATCCGCTCCATCTCTGCACTGGATAATTTTATTTCCATCAACAACGCCGTAGATTTGGATCTATTCGGACAGGTGAACGCAGAATCCGCAGGCACCAAGCATATCAGCGGCGCAGGCGGGCAGCTTGACTTTGTATTAGGGGCGTACCTTTCCAACGGGGGCAAAAGTTTCATCTGCTGCTCCTCTTCCTATAAGACAAAGGACGGGCAGATAAAATCCCGTATCCTTCCTACACTAAACCCTGGCTCAATCGTAACGGATACCCGCGCCAATGTACATTATGTTGTAACAGAATACGGCAAGGTAAACCTAAAGGGCAAATCCGCATGGGAACGCGCTGAAGCGCTGATTTCTATTGCACATCCGGATTTCAGGGACGAACTGACCTCTGAAGCAGAAAAATTAAAGATTTGGCGCAGAAGCAACAAATAATATTTTTGTCATTCAACCAACCCAAACGGAGGTATCAAAATGGAATCTGAAAGCTACAGATTAAAACGGTACGCTTACGACTATGAGCAGTACGAAAGCGAAGGCAAAAATGCAGCCACTATGATTGAAAACATTTTATCTGATCCGGAATTTACTGGGCTTGACGGCATTGTTATCGGTTCATGGGGCGGCCCCTGGGAAGAAAGCTGCCAGCCGCTTATTGATGGCATTGCAGCTCATACAGACCGTTTTTCCCATATTAAAAGCCTGTTTGTCGGCGATATGGATTATGAAGACTGCGAGGTATCCTGGATTATGCAGGGGAATTACAGCAAACTGTGGGCTGCTATGCCGCAGCTTAAGGAGCTCACCATCAAAGGCAGCACCGATCTGGCGCTTGGGATTACTTCCCATGAAAATTTAGAATCCCTAACCATCATTTGCGGTGGCCTTCCGGAATCTATCATCCAGGAAATACAAAATGCCAAGCTTCCTAACCTGAAAAAACTGCTGCTTTACATCGGGGTTGACTACTATGGCTTTGACGGCGACGCAGACACCATAAAACAGTTGTTAGAAAATTCTGATTTCCCCAAGCTCTCCTATCTTGGGATTGCAAACAGCGAAATGCAAGACGAGCTTACAGAAATTGTACTAGACTGCAAATATATCCGGCAAATCCACACGCTTGACCTCTCATGCGGGACACTCACAGACAAAGGGGGCGCGCTCCTTTTAGAAAGACTCCCTTCGCTTCCCAATATTAAAAAGCTGGATGTGCACTACCATTATATGACGGATGATATGGAACAAAAAATAAGCCGGCTCCCCATTGAAACCGATATATCGGAACAATGTGAAGCAGATGAAGACGATGGCGATATCTTTATGATTGCCATGCTGACCGAATGAGCCGGGCAGTTCTGTTAGGTGTTCCGGATACCAGAAGGACCAACTATTTTAAGAGGGCAGCAGCCCAGGCCGGGCTGCCCCTCTTTTTTCTGGATTGGAATGACTGGCAAAGACAGCTTAAGCAATTTTCTAACGAACAAATCCTTATGAAAATTGATCCGCCCCACTGGGACAGCCCTTATTTAAACGAACTGGACAATCTGGCACAAGAATACAAGCAGCAGCTCTCAAGCTTAAAGAGTGCGGCGGATACCTATAATATCCGGTTTTTAAACCACCCGTCTGCTATCGCCGCCCTGCTAGACAAATCCAGCTGTAAAAATACCTTATCCCACGCCGGGCTTCCCGTTACAGAGCTGCTGGCCAAAACTTTGCCGCACGGCAAAACTGCCCAAACAGACTGCCGCACCATCTGCCATACCGAGCAGCTTTTGGATACTATGCAAATACACCGCGTTAACCAGGCCTTTATCAAACCAGCCAACGGCTCTGGTGCAGCAGGCGTATCCGCATTACGCGTACATCCCCGCAGCGGCCGGATGGCGCTTTACACCTGTGCTGCAATCCATCCAAAGCATGGTCTCTCAAACACCGGGCGCCTGCGCTGCTTTACAGATAAAACACAAATCCTTTCTCTGTTAAATGAGCTTTTACAAACAGAATGCATCATAGAACGCTGGTATGCAAAAGCCTCTCATCAGGGATATTCCTATGACCTGCGCGTTGTTGTGCAGGACCAAAGGGCAGACTATCTGTTAGCCAGGCTATCTAAGGGGCCAATTACCAACCTGCAGTTAAATAACCGCCCCTTAAACTTCAATTCACTTGGGATTCCTGCCGTTGTACGGGAAAGGATTACGGGGCTTTGCCAGAAAGCTATGGGGCTTTTTCCCGGGCTCCTTTATGCTGGAATTGATATTTTACTTGAAAAAGAAAGCCTAACGCCCCGGATTATCGAAATGAATGCGCAAGGCGACCTAATTTACCAGGATATTTTTGATAAAAATACTATTTACTGCCGGCAGGCTGGGATACTAAAACGAATGGAGGAACAATAATATGGACGAACACAGCAACGAAGTGCCTTTACGCCTGCTTTCTTCAAAGCAGCAAAAGGCTCCTTCTATTGATATGGCAAACGTCGTAGGAATCTGCGACATACTTCTAATATGCTTAGATACACTGCGCTATGACGTAGCGGTACAAGAAGAAGCAGCCCAAAATACTCCGGTTTTAAATAGATATGGCACATGGCAAAAATGCCAGGCGCCAGGCAACTTTACCCTCCCCTCCCACCACGCCATGTTTGCCGGTTTTCTTCCCTGCCGGTATGATGCCAAAACTGTGGCGGATAGAGAGCTATTGTTTTTCCCATCCTCCATCGGCCTTGGAAAAAAAGCCCCGGACAAAGCTTACGGATTTTCGGGGAGCACAATTATGGAGGGGCTCTCACATGATGGCTACGATACCTGGTGTGTAGGGGGCGTGGCGTTTTTCGACAAACGCTCTGACCTTGGCAACGTATTTCCTGGATATTTTAATAAGAGCTATTGGAACCCGTCTTTTGCCTGCCCGGTTAAGGACAGTACTAAAAACCAGGTAGATTTTCTGTTGAAAAAACTGGAAAAGAAAAACCCAAAGGAAAGAATTTTCCTCTATTTAAATATTGACGCCATCCATTACCCCAATTATTTTTACCTGGACGGCGCTTCTTCCGACAGTATAGAAAGCCATGCAGCAGCGCTTCGGTATGTAGACGGGGAATTAGGGCGCCTGTTTGCTGGCTGGAAAGAAAAACGGGGCGATACATTTGTCATCTGCTGTTCCGATCACGGAACCTGCTACGGTGAGGACGGATGCCAGTTCCACGGCATCAACCACCCAATTGTCAACACTGTCCCTTACAAACATTTTTTCTTGTAAAAAAAGGAACGTAACCTATGAACCCTTATATCCAATATATGTACAGCTATCCTCATAAAACGGCATACCGCACGTTAGAACATATCCGTTTACAGGACTATGCGCATTTTTTGACTGGAGGAAACCACGGGCTTTACCTGCATATCCCCTTTTGTGAAGCCAAATGCGGCTACTGCAACCTGTTTTCGGTACCCGGCCATCCCCCGGAAGAAATCGATCTTTACTTAGACGCTGTCGAACGGCAAGGCAGGCAGTACCGTAAAATACTATCTGCCTTTCAGCCGGAGTTTTCAGAAATCACCATTGGAGGCGGTACGCCGTTACTACTTTCCACTCATCAGCTTACACGCATGTTTGACCTTTTAGAAACCTACTTTTTGTACGATGCAAACAGAAGGCTGGCCATCGAAACAGCGCCGAACCAAACTACTGCAGAAAAGCTTAAAATACTGCAGCAGGCACATGTCACAAGGATCAGTATGGGAATACAAAGCTTTTCTGATCAGGAGCTTAATACATTAGGAAGAAAGCACAATGCCAGCATGGCAAGAAAAGCATTAGAGCTTTTAAGCTCCTTTCATTTTTCCTGTATCAATGTTGATTTTATTTATGGAATACCAGGACAAGACATTAAAAGCCTGCTGGCTTCCTTACAAGAAGCGCTTAACTTTGCACCCGACGAAATATTTTTATACCCACTGTACCTGCACCACGGGGCATGGCTGGCTGGCAAACCCTTACAACGCCCCCAGCCTGATTTTACTTATTGCCTGTACCAAGAAGCTTGTGCATTCTTAAAAAGCCAAAATTACCGTCAGGATTCCATGCGCCGTTTTGTAAAGATACAATCAAAAGGCAGACAGCGTGGTTTCTTTGAATGCGGGTTTGGAACTTCACTCGCACTCGGATGCGGCGGCCGCAGCTATCTTGGGAATCTGCACTTTTGCACACCATACGAGGTTAGCGCCGCCAAATGCCAAGGCCAGCTAAAATCCTTCCTTTTTACTGAAGATTTTTCCCAAATCACAAACGGTATTTTATTATCGCAAGAGGAAATGAAGCGCCGGTACATCATCCGCCATCTGTTCATCCGCCCAGGGCTTGCACAAAACCGCTACCAAACACATTTTGGTACAAATGCCATAGAGGATTTTCCAATACTTACGGAATGGATCTGCCAGGGATATGCCCAAATAACAGATATCCAGGGGATATCCTTTCTCACCCTGACAGATACCGGACTTGGTTTATCCGACTTCCTAGGCCCTAAGCTTATCTCCAGGCAGATATTAGAAAAAATGAAAAATTGGGAGGCCATCCATGACAGGTAAGACAATCGTATACCGGGGCAGCTTAAAAAGCTGTAATTACCACTGCTCCTACTGCCCATTTTCCAAGCACCGTATATCTGCCGCAGAACTAAAAAAAGACCGGGCGCAGTGGTTTTCTTTTATACAATCTTTTAAGGGGCACGCTAAAAGCCAAAACATCCGCGCCCTTTTGGTCACCCCTTATGGTGAAGCCATGATCCATCCCTGGTATTGGGAAGGCCTCGCACTTGCTAGCGCATGCCAAAATACAGACGCCATCGGTGCACAAACCAACTTAAGCTTCCCCCTAACTCCGTCCCTGTCGCATTTTACCAATCACGGCGGTATTCTTAAGAAACTGCGCCTCTGGGCCACCTTCCATCCCCAAATGACTACAGCAGAAGCTTTCGCCAGCAAATGCACGGCGCTTACAAATGCAGGTGTTTCCCTATGCGCCGGGGCGGTAGGTGTTCCAGGCCACATAGGGATTTTACAAACGCTCCGTGAAAAGCTCCCCAAAGAAATTTATCTGTGGATTAACAAAATGGACGGTTTAAAACGCCACTATACCAAAGAAGAGCAGGACGCCTTCCTACAAATCGATCCCTATTTCCTGCGGGAACTTGCCCCTGTCCCAACAGACACGTCGGAATGCTGCGGACGGCTTTTTGTAGAGGGAAACGGAAAACTGCACACCTGCAATATTAGCCCCGCACTTCATACAGGCCAAAAAAAGCCTGTAATACCCTCTCCGTTTCCAACCCCACAATGCAGCCGCCGCCTCTGTTCCTGCTACCTTGCCTACGGCGGGCGCAGCAGCTTTCTTAACCAGATTCTGTTCGGCCCATACCCTCTGTTCCGCATCCCGCGCCGCCCAAAAGCAGTATTCCTTGATATAGAGGGCACACTGCTGCATAAACAGGGAAAAACAACATGTATTCCAAAAGACATTTTAGCGGGCATAACAGCCCTGTTTTTAGAAAATATCCCCCTGTTTTTTGCCACCACACTCCCCTGCCAAAAAGCAAAATCCCGCTGCAAACCGGTCTGGCACATGTTTTCCGGCGGGATATTTTCCGGCGGGGCACATTTGCTTTTAAAGGACACAGGCAAAGAAGCTTTTCATTATCTGCCAGAATCTGATTTTGAAGTGCTTTTGCATTTAGAACAGAAACACCATTTCCGGACACTCTCCTATAAGAACCAGGGAAAGCTTTATAAAATTACACTTTACCGTCCATCGCACCATCCGTGGAATACCAAAGAATTACAGGAACTAGAAAAAGATATCCCGGCAATACGCCATAGGGGCATACGTTATTTTACAGAAGAAAACTGCCTGCAAATTGTTTCTGCAGAGGCGGATAAGGAGGAAGGCGTCCGTACTATCTGCAATTGGATTGGGATTTCACCCAAAGAAGCTGCCGCTGCAGGAAACTCAGGGGAAGATGCAAAAATGCTTGAGATTTGCGGCAAATAACAAATAAAAAATACCGCTACTGCACCCTGCAATGCCCAAACCGCCCGATAAACCCGGACGTATCGCCTCCGGCTCCTACAGTTTTGACATAATCTTGTATTGTAAGCACCTGCTCATGCGTAAATTGCCATACTTCCTGCACATGGGTCCAAACGCCGCTTCCTGGTTTTTTGACTGGTTTCATTCCAAAGAGCTGCTGTAGGGGCGTAACCTCTGTATATTCCTCCCCCGTCTTTTTATTGCCAAGCACATATGCCAGTGTTTTAGCATATGTGCCGCTTCTCCAGACAGAATCTTGCACAAGCGTATCCGCATATTTTCCAGAAATAAACCTAACCTTACCTGTTTCCTGTTCTTTTTGGGACGTATCCACTAAATACACATGTACCATTTTCATGCTTATATTCCCCGCTGCATCTTTAGCCCTAAACGTAAGTGTAAAATTCATTTCCTGTGTGGCCGAGGTAAATTCCTCTGCCTGGTAATCAATAATACTAAATGATGTATTGTTATCTGCATCGATACCCGGTTTAAGCATGCCCTCTGTATTTGCCCCTGATATCAGCTCATAATCTGTAGCTTTCACACGGTTTAACAGATAGCCTTCTGTTAAAACACCGTTCTGTGCATCCGCAAGCGGAAAATACATATCTGCCGCAAAAATCTGAGGATACTGATCCCATACGGCATACAGTGCAATAACTGGCATCTTTTTATCCGCCAGCCCTTCCTTTAACGGACGCGGTGTGCTATGTAAACCGTAGCCAGAAGGCAGACAGCCAAACAAAACACCTTCCCCAGCCCCTTTTTCCGCTGCTTCCTTTGCTTTTAAAATCAGCTCAGAACCCGCTATCCCAGAAGTGTCTGCTGTGTAAATCCCATGCCCTGCCATACCATTTTTTTGCGGCTCCATACTCCACCCCAGGAAACGGTACTTAACCTGCTCCGTAAAAGGCTCTCCGGCATCATCCTGCATTTGCCCGGTAGCAACATCCATTGCCGGTTTTTCCGCTGTTTTTGTAAACTTAGCCCCATTTTCTGTTTCATCATTTGTAGCAAATGTATAGATGTCTGTTATATGCCCCTGCGTTTCCAGATAATCCGCACCGGACGACTGCCCGTTACCAATATAGGCCACTGTGTAGCTGGTATCCCACTGTGCATACAGCGTAATATCCTTTTGAACGTGAAATGTATATGCGGGCATTTCCTTATTTAATATAATTTCATCTGCGCTGCTGATTTTGGGCGTTAAGCTCCAGCCTAAAAAACGGTAAATATCGGCAAACTGGCTGTTTTGGATTATGGCATCCCCATTGCTTACCGTCACATCCTCTCTCTGCCCTGCCCAACGGATTGCTGGGCAAAGCACAGATGTTTTTTTGCCTAAAACCTCCATGTCATACTCAGAAAGGTTGGGATCAAACCGGATAGCATACATATCCTGCCAGCAGGCATAGACGGTACTATCTTCTTTAAAATAGGTATAAGCAGGTTTGCCGTTGATATTCGCCATTAAAAGCCCGTCTTTTAACACAAACGGATACCCCTTTTTATCTTTTTCTGTAAAATACCCCAGAAACTGCTGCCTACGCATACCTCCGGGCAAGGAAGGGTCTATTCTTTGTTTTTGGGGGATCTGTATACGGTTTCCTGCAAACCGGCTGGTCAGCTCCTGGTTTTTAAAGTAACCTGACGCATAACGCTCAAATACAACGCCTGTACCCGGGGTTAGATTTGCCCCCTGGCTGTCTAGGGAAATGCATATCCGGGCAGGTTTCCATTTTGCGTACAGTATCACCTCATCCCCATCTGTATATGACAGGTTTTTACACGCTTTGTTTCCTATTGTATCTCCATCCGGCGTTCTGCTCCATCCGGCAAATTCATACCCCACACGCCGAAATGAGCTTTTGCTAAGGTCAAAAACCTGACCACAGTACACTTCCTGCGGCAGTACTGTGCCATAATCTGCACCGTTCCCATCATAAAGAATACGGTATTTTTTTCTAGGAATATCAATGTAAACGGTGTTTGCCTTATCAGAAACGGTATAACTTACAATTCCAGGAGTATCTTTGTGCTCTGAATATTCTGTTTGGGCATAAGAACATCCCGGAATCTGCGTACCCGCCGAAAAATAGCCGTCAACAAATGCTATATAATCCGGATACTTTCCGTTTGCATCCATGTAGCGGTAGTATATCTGCTGCAAATACTGATAATCTTTTTTCCAGAACTCCTGCCTGGCATCATAGCCCGAGCTTGCTTCTGCCGCCCCGCAGCCATAATTACACTGCACCCATCGTTCGCCGTTTATCCTATGGTTATTTTCTTTATAATTCCACGGCGCATTCGTAAAATCATGTGAAAGCTGTGGTATTTCCCTGACCTTTGTTTCAGTATCTACTGTTTTGCCGCAATTGCTGCATTCCTTTGTATGTGTATGCTGTTTTATACCCGCCTGGAAGCAAAACGCATCCTTTTGCACTGTCCAATCTGTCCATGCACCCCAGCCAGAAGGGGCGTACTCTGTTATAGTGGCCTGATATGTCTGTGTCTTACCGTCCTTGTTCAGCTCTAAGTCCCCTACGCCAACCATCAGCTTACAACCTGCGCTGGCTGTGTCCACACATTTGTTGTCCCCAAATCCAACAAATCCGCCAGACCACAAATCACTCCCATGGTTTTCTTTTAACGCTATTGCTTTTTTTTGCCCGGTAATTTTACTGTGCGCCCTTTTTTTAATCTGAATTCCTGTTATTCCAACCTGGCCAATCGTATTGGCATGTCCACTGTCATCCGTAAAAGTTTTTATGCCATCCAGCTTAGCATTTGCCAGATCAAAGGCCCCTGCGCTTGTACCAGAAACTGTAATCGTAGGATTGTCTGCCGGATTTGTCTTAGTTCCTGAAAATTTAACCTGCAAGGTGCACTTTGATGCGTTTTTGTCTGTTGTCAGGTACACTTTTTTCGCCGCATTCTGAATGTACATATAATATGTCCCGTTTATTTTTTTCTGCACGTAATATGCTTCAAAACGATCACTGTATAGGTACTGGAACAGCGTTTCCACATTCCGGTACTGGCTTGTCCCGTCTATGCCGCATACCAGCTCAACGTGGTCATTTTGCAAAACAGGCGCGCGTTTTAATATCTCACTCCGTTCTTCCTTGCTTCTCTGATCTAAAAACCGCCGCACTACAAGCTCATCCGTTTCACTAATCAGCTCATTTAAGGCTGCGTCCGGGATTTGCTTCCAATCACAAGTTAATAACGCGGGAAGGCCCTCCGGATTGTCTGCATCCTCCAAGGCATTAAGCCCTTCTGGGGCCAACAGGCCTTTCCCAAAATAAATATCCCTGCCAGGCTCCCCCAGATCCTCTGCCTGCCCGTCAAGCCATGCAACCAGCTCTTCATAAACGCCGCCACAAAGGGCTTTCCATTTTGCCGCCATTGCGGATACAATTGCCGCTGAAACCGACGTGCCGCTGTACTTTGAATAATCCCCGTTCAAGCCAAAAGCCTTTAATTTTCCATAAGAGCAGTAATCCACCCCTTCCCCGTAATTGGAATAGCCCATTCTCCCCTTATCCGTATTAACAGCGGCAACAGCAATTGCATCTTTTGCATCCGCAGGGGAAAATGAAGAGACATCCTGCCCTGCATTGCCCGCAGAAACAACTGTAGCAATGCCCGCCTGGCGTGCCTGGGATATCGCTTCTGAAACCAGGTTAGAAGCAGATGCCTGCGGCGCGCCCATACTGATATTAATAATATCAGCCCCGTTTTCAGTAGCATACCGTATTCCCAGATATAGTTTTAATGAAGACGTCCTGCCATTTTCATCTGCTACTTTAACTGGCATAACCTGCACACCCCCGGGCGTATGATCTAAGATAATATTGGCCATTGCAGTACCATGGCCATGCCCGTCCTCTACTGTGTTTTCCGACGATATGTCTGTACTCCCCCAGATCCGTTCCCTGCCATAGTATTTTGTATCGTACCCCGTATCCAATACGGCTACGCATACCCGCTGTCCCATGCTTGCCTGTACTGCTGTTTTATCAAACTGCCCTTGTAAATGCATTTGATCCATATCTGCCGCTATGCCGCAATAGGCGCTATCCGCTTCAACCACTACTCCTTTAAGCTTTCTTAACTGCCCATATGCCTCTTCTGTTTCTTTTTCGGACGCAAAATCTAATATAAATACATTGCCGTATCCGCATATCACGCTTTTTGCCCCCATCGTATCAAATTCCGAATCACTTTGCACCAAAAGGCGTTTGCTTTGCCAGATACTGCCCTGTTCCCCAAAAACTTCCGTGTCCTCTTCTACCAAATCTACAGCTTTACGCAGGGAATTAAGATCAGACACTTCTATAATGCTGCCCTGTTCTTCGCTATCCCCCTCCTGGGAAGGGGATAGCTCTATTGCATCCTCTGGCAATGGCCCCTCAACCACTCTGTCCTTTACTGCCGACAAAACATCCTGTGCCTTTTTTGCAGCTTCACATACAGTATCCCGCAAAGACTCCATGCCTTCCTGCAGCTTTTCTTTTGCTTCGTCCACAGCCTCCTGGCCGGCTCCTTTGCTTGTTTGCCCATCTTCTATGGTTTTGCCAAGATCCTCTGTATCCCCGGCATATCCGTATGTCATAGATGCAATACAAAGAGACAGCCCCAGAAGCAGCGCCATTAACCTTTGAATCTCCCTTCTGGTCTCTTTTTTCAAACCAATTAATCCCTCCTATTCAAATACTGCAATAAGCTTCGTATCCTGTAACACAATATACGGGCTCCCTGCGGATGCAAGGACAGATACTTCTCCGCCAGGATAAGGCTTGTTACAGGTTCCGGCCTTTCCTGCCCCGCCCGTTACAAAACACCAGTACAAGAACTTTTTTCCTTCTTTTTGGGGAGAAACCGGAATACTGCAGACTGAACCTTTTGGTATGCAGTATTCTTTATATACCTCATCGCCATCCATATAAAACCCAACCTTATGATATTCTGTTTCCTGCTCCATGGCCTTGTCAAAAATAACAGTCCTTACCTGCGATACACTTCCCTCGTTTCCATTGGGATGCAAAAATTTCTCTACAACCTCCACAGATAAAATACCCTTTTTAGCATCCGCATCCAGCACAGATACCGTTATATCAGAATTACTATCCGCCTGAATTAACAATGCTTTTAAAAAATCTGCCACAAACTCCCCATTTCCTGCAATTGTGCCATCCTGCTTATGCATAACTGCAGAAAGCGAGGAATCCATCGCCTGTGCCAGCATATATTCTGTCTCCATTTTCCTTGCAGCCCTGCCAAACAACGTCAGCATCATCGTGACAACAAAAATACAAACCAGGCCGCATGCTATCCCAAATGTAACTTTTTTCATATACTATCCTTTCTTAGATGCCTGTCACAGGGATGCGAAACTGCGCTTTCGCCGTCTTTTTCTCCCGGTCTGACACTGTTACTTCCATTATATAAATCCCTGCGTATGGAAATACAAAAGCTTCCGGTGTACAAGCAGCGCCCACAAAAACGCTCCCCCCTCCTTTTGTTATGATATCTGTAATTATTACATCCACCTGGTTTCCATCCGCATCCCTAGCCGTTAGCATTGCTTTTAAATCTACAGGTACCTGCGGCAGTATTTTCCCGCAACGGAATACAATTTGGGGCCGCACCCTTGCGGCAGCGGCTTTTACGGCATCTGTATCCCCTAATCCCCTTACATCCGGCATGTCCATACCCTCCATTGCCCTGCCGTATGCCGCCTGAATAAACCCGGTATGCCCATTGACCCGTATCCCAAACGCTATGCCAAGGACTGCCACCACCGCTATGGCGAATAAAACCGTTTTCCCATATTGCTTTATGAAAGATAACATAATACCTCCTAACAGGCTGCTTCCAGCAAAAACACCACATACGACCTCAAAATACCCGCATCCGACTGGCCAAGCAATAACAGCACTGCACCTATAACAGTCATCGCCGCCATAATACTAATAACCAAACTTCCTTGCTGCCCTACCGCTTCATCCATCTTACACCCCTCCTAAAATGCCGTAAATGCCCCCAGTACAAGCGCCATCATACCAAGGACTGCGGCAGCAAATATCATATACAAAATAGCTTCACCATAATCTTCAAATAACCCATTGTCCATACAAACCCTCCTATCTTGCAAAACCGCGCAGGACATTTGGCGTTTCCACACCCAAAAACGGCAGACGGCTAGTATATTCCACAGTCACATATGCCGCTACAACATCTGCCACATCAGTCGCGGGGGAATGCTGCGAAAACGTATTGTGTGCACCATCCCCTGTAGATACATCAATGCTCACATTGTAATCCTGGGCCGCTCCTGCCTGGATGCAGGCATTCATCACCGAGGGGGCGAAATTACTGTTCTGCAGCTCCTGTATCACATCATACTTATAGCTGGATGCCCGATCCACCTGAACCTGATAATTTAATATGCCTGTCCCTAAAAATACGACCAGGGCAAAGAAAAAAATTCCCATAAAAGCTTTAATAATTGTAGGCATAAACGCCTCCTTTTCTAATATAAGCTGGTTGTCATAAATGCGATAGTTACCAGTGTCATATCCACAACCAATTTTCCCCCACCGATTATAGATGGGAATAAAAACTGCCAATACAGCGCTGCTAAGCGCCCGTCGTTTGCCACACTCTCACTCTGGCTTAAAAGCGATGCATTTTTAGATAAAATTTCATCAATCTGCATCTCTGCATCTCCGCCCCGGCCGGATGAAATAGAGTAAAGCATCCCCATCGCAGATTGTATTTCAATCATATTGAATTCTTTCATAAAATTCATATACGGCTCATTCGATTCGGGGCTTTCCATAATCTGGCCCTGCATCTGCTTAAGGCTTTCTTGCAGAATGGCAGGCGCTTCCTGCATAGACTTTGTAATTGCCGCATTTACGTTTTCCGATACCTGCAGCAACAGCGAAATTTCCATCAGCCATTGGGGGAATGCTTTCGCGATCTCTTGGGCACACCGCTTCTTTGCCAGCTTATACCCTAATTTGTGCTGGTTTAGCATAATGAAAAAAAGCGCAAGGCACAAGACTGCCAACAACTTCCATCCTATCGTAAAGCACAGTACCCCAAAGCCAGCAGGAAACATTGCCCAAAACAGGCTTTTCTTCTTTTCTCGGCCAAAATCATAATTCTTTACTTTTTTATATAGTAAAAACTGCTCCTCATCCGTCATAGCACATTCACTGCGCAGCCAATTAACCGACGCCAGCATATCCGCCCTGATATAAGTCCGCATGGAAATTAAAATCATTAATACTGTGCCTGCCTTATAAACTGGCGATGTAGTAATATCCACCACCGGGGCAAACTTTGTAATAACTAATGGGGTAAACAGGCACACCCCGCAGACCAGGATAAGGGCAATATTGACCATACGCTGCCTGTTTTTACACTCCTTTTGGAATTTACAAGTCTCCGTTTCCCAGATAGCCCTGCTTGACAATAAAATTTTTACGGACGACTCAAAATCCCCGCCGATTTTTTCTGTTTTTAACATTAATGTATGCACATCCTTTAACCTCTGGCAACGATAACCCCCCTCTATAATGGAAAGCCCCTCCTCCATAGGATTTTCCTCAGAATAATCGTATAAGATATAATGTATTGCCTCTTGTATCACATCCCGCATTGGCGAATCTTTAGGCATAATCTTTTCGACATCCTGTAAAGACGTAATAATTTTAGGCATTTTTTTAAATGAATATAGTACCTGCTCCATATACAAATTGACATCTGAAAAGCGCTTTTGTTCATACATGTTCCGGTAACTATTTATAATCACCCTTGGGATCATAGACATCCCGCAAGCTGCAACTATACACACTCCCAGAATGCCTAGCCGGAATACAAATCCTGCTGCCACCGACAGCGCCATTACCGCCAAATACACCAAAACCGTATTTTTTACCTGGTAGGTAAAACCGTATGTGGCAATTGCCGCCGACACATTCCCGGGGTTTAAATAATACAGAAATGGCGCTTTTTTACGCATATCCCGCCCTCCCCTTCCCAAAATCATACACATATGGTTCTGTAATTCCGGCCCTTCCCATTTTCTTCTGGATGGAAGCCGGAAGCACGTCCCCAGACATTTTGCCGTCATCTACCATCATATACGCATGGTTTCTTCCATCTTCACGGTCAAAAAAACACATCTGGTCAATATAACGCCTGCTTTTTCCGTCCGGCATTTCTTTTACCCGCAGCAAAATGCCAATATCAATAAAGTCATAAATATCGTTTACCATACGATCGGCATCCAAAGAATTCTTTATCATATTCATAAACCGGTCAGGAATTTTAAGTACATTATCCGTATGGATAGTAGTAATCCCCTTCACCCCAGTTGACCAGCACTCCAGCAGTGACTTTGCTTCTTTTGAACGCGCTTCCGAAAGCATAATCCAGGAAGGGTTTAACCGCAGGCAGGTTTTAATTGCGCTGGTATAGTCCATCGTAGCCGCATTAGGCTTACCCGCCCCTTCTGCCAGCTCCTTTCCCACCTTAATGGCAATACAGTCATTACCAGGATAAAGCTTGGCATAATGCCATTCCGGGTTATCTTCAATGGTTATCACCTTATCCTGAGGCCTGATATACCCAGACAAAAACTTTGCAAACTCGGTCTTTCCTACGCCGGTATCACCGCAAATGACAAAATTCATCTTCGTACGCACGCAATTGATAAGCAGCGCCAATACCTCCCGCCCGCAGTATCCCTGCCGTATCAGTTCTGTGGCGTCATACCTCGGTACAGCAGGCGCCTTGCGAATACAAAATGCCCGTCCTGTCGTCGTCACTGTTTCATGTACTGCCGTAATGCGGAGTTCATCCGATTCCGCTTCCAGAATCGGATTTGCCGGATTAAACTGCCTTTCTACTGCCATACTGACCTTATTGATAAAGACTTCCAAAAACTTGGGCGTAACCAGGGATGCATCATATTTTACCTTAACCTTATTGATATCCGTCAGCCACAGATCCGTCCCATTAAAATCAATATCTGTAATTTGCCTATCCTTAATAAACGGCAGCAGGGGGCCATAACTTTCATCATCAAACAAAATAGCCCTATTCTTAAATTCATCCATTTTCCCCTCCGCGTACCATTACGGCGTTGGAATAACCCCGCCTGCATTGGAATAAAAATTGCCAATCAGATCCGAAAATGCTTTGTATACCAGGCTACTGGTATCACTTCCGATCACAAGCGTAATAATTCCAATAACAGCTACGATTGCTAATACTGTAATAATTGTGGCTCCATATTGTTTAAAAATTTCATCCATAAAATTTCATTCTCCTTTTTGTATTATTTTTAGCTGGAAAATATTCCGATTTAGAAACAGATGATCCATTTGAATCCTTGAATGCCTGAACAGGCATATAAATTGCCCAAATAGGGATAGATGTAATATTATAGGTTATACTTTAGGAATTTATTCGATATATAAAAGATTTAAAAGACATTTATACTATACCATACAATTCACATTTTGTAAATACTTTTTTTCAAAAAAATGCGGATCGAATATGTTTTTCAGATGGAAGTACATATTCTACCTGCCTTCGGCAACTAGATAGCAAAAGCCGCTGCCCTCTGCCAAACTGTACTTAAAAAATTATCTATACACAAAAACACACCAGCCATCTTATCCCCAAGCTGATGCCCTCAATAAATATCTATATGATATGATATTATCTATCTTGATACATTACTAACTGATCCTCCTGAACCTCTAATTCTATGTACATTTCAATTAACCGATCCAGTTTCTGATTCTCTAATATGAAATCTTCATTATCTGTCCCATGTTCAATCATTGCATTTACCCGGCTTCTCTGACGCTCAATAGCCTCCTGTAATTCATAAATTTCTCTCATAATTGTTCTCCATTTGATACTTTATCCAGACAACCGCTCTGATGTTTCCCTTACCCGGTAATAAATTCAAAACAATGGCTGTGAACAGTACATGATCTCTATCTTTAGTTCCAAATTTCCCCCTTTATAGACATTTTACCCCCTTATCCAACAAAAATCAAATAAAATTTTATGACAGATTTCCTCTATTTTCGACAAAATGCAGCCCAGCGCTATTTCAGTAAGAATCCGGCAGGCGTTTTGATAGCTGCCGGATTCTTACACAATATAAGATCCGTTACTTACAACAGAAGCTCATACACTCCGTTTCACGGCATTCACACGCCTGGCTGCCGCCAATGCCAATATGGTCTGCATTGCATTTGCAGTCATCGTTATGGACGCAATTGCACGCATGGCAGTCTACATCAATGTTAGACTTTGGCTCGCCAACGGAATTCCTTGCAGAATCGCCTTTTCTTTCCCGGAAACTGGAACAGCAGGTATCCTGTGCATTTTTTGCCCCCTTGCCCTCTACCATAATATCGCCTTTGCAGCAGTACTTGTCTTCATTGTAATAGCAATTCATTGCAGAACATTGTAATTTAGTCATAAAAACGTCCATTCCTTTCTCTAAAAAATCCAGCCAGGTTATTCTGGCCAGATTTATTATTTGAACGTTTCCTAAAAATTATTCTGTCAGTTTTTGTCGGTTTCTGTTTGTTCTTTTCGGATTTCTTTGGAATCAATTTCTTTTTTAATATCTGAAATAAAATCAGAAAGAAGCCTGCTCCCTTCATCTCCTGCAAAACGGCTGCGGACGGATACAGTTCCATCCTCTTCTTCCTTCTGTCCAACAACCAGCATATAGGGCAGCTTATCCAGCCTCGCTTCCCGGATTTTAAATCCGATTTTTTCAGAACGGTTGTCTACCGTAACGTCAATTCCATTTTTCGCCAGCTCCTTGCGCACAGCTTCGGCATAGCTTTCATATTTTTCTGAAATTGGAAGCACACGTACTTGTTCCGCACAAAGCCATGTTGGGAATTTGCCTGCATATTTTTCAATCAGCCATGCCAGTGTCCTTTCATAACATCCCAAAGAAGTCCTATGGATAATGTATGGACGCACTTTATCGCCGTTTGGGTCAATGTAATACATATCAAACTGTTCTGCAAGCAAGGCATCCCACTGTATCGTAATCATCGTGTCGTCTTTGCCATATACGTTACGCGCATTAATATCCACCTTCGGCCCATAAAATGCCGCCTCCCCGACATCCTCTACAAACTGAATATCCAGTTCTTTCAAAATATCCCGTATATGCTGTTCTGTTTCCTCCCATACCTGCGGTTCTCCAATATATTTTGCCCGGTTGTCCGGATCCCATTTGGAAAGGTGGTATGTCACATCTTCTTCCACGCCAAGTGTCTTTAAGCAATATTGGGCAAGAGCCAGGCAGCCCTTAAATTCCTCTACCATCTGATCTGGGCGGACAATTAAATGCCCCTCAGCAATTGTAAACTGGCGCACGCGGGTAAGTCCATGCATTTCCCCAGAATCTTCCGCACGGAACAGTGTAGATGTTTCTCCCATGCGGTACGGCAAATCACGGTAAGAGCGCTGCTCATTTTTGTACACATAGTACTGGAATGGACAAGTCATTGGGCGCAGTGCAAATACTTCCTTGTCTGTTTCTTCGTCACCCAGAACAAACATACCCTCTTTGTAATGATCCCAGTGCCCGGAAAGCTTATACAAATCCGATTTTGCCATAAGCGGCGTCCTAGTGCGGACATATCCCCACTCTTTTTCCTCAAGATCCTCGATCCACCGCTGCAGCTTCATAATCATCTTGGTTCCCTTCGGCGTAAAAAGCGGCAAACCCTGCCCAATCACATCCACTGTCGTAAACAGCCCCATTTCGCGCCCAAGCCTGTTGTGATCACGCTTTTTAGCATCCTCAAGCTTTTCTAAATGTGCCTTTAATTCTTCTTTTTTATTAAAAGCCGTCCCATAAATACGCTGTAAGCGCGCTTTTTGGGAGTCTCCGCGCCAATATGCCATAGAAGACGAAATCAGCTTATATGCCTTAATCCCTTTTGTACTCATCAAATGGGGGCCGGCGCACAAATCCACAAACCCGCCCTGGTCATAAAACGAAATTATGGCATCCTCCGGCAAATCCTGTATCAGCTCTACCTTAAACGGCTCATTTTTTTCTTCCATATACCGGACCGCCTCTTCCTTAGGAAGTGTAAACCGGGTAATTGCATTGCCTTCTTTAATTATTTTTTTCATTTCCGCTTCAATTTTATCCAAATCCTCCCGCGAAAACGGCTCTGCATCAAAATCATAGTAAAAGCCATCCTCAATTGCTGGCCCTATCGTCACTTTTGCTTCTGGAAACAGGCGTTTTACTGCTTCAGCCATTACATGCGCCGCTGTATGGCGGATGACTGTAAGGCCTGCCGCGTCGTTTGCCGTAATGATATTCAGATCAGCATCCTCGCTGACAACAGTCCGCAGATCCGCAATTTTTCCATTTAATTCACCGGCACAGGCAATCCTGGCCAAGCCCTCACTGATGTCTTTTGCAATTTCAAATATGGATTTTGCTTCTGTGTACTCCTTAACGGAGCCATCTTTTAAAGTAATTTTCATCATAATTTCCTTTCTTTTTCTTTTTTTCTAATTCATGATAAAAAAAGCCCCCGATACACACTTATGTATCAGGGACGATTATATACCGTGGTTCCACCCTATTTTATTCTCCCTGTCCGGGAAAATACCTCATTTGATGGTAACGGGATCACCGGGCCGGATTAGGGCCACTCTGAGTTAGTTTTGGGCTGCTTCCTGTAAAGATGCTTTCAGCACATATAAAAGCCAAATACCTGCTTTTATAGGCATCTCTCTCTGCTGCATTGCCACAGCTTACTCTTCTCTTCTTCGTATTCGCCATATTTTATTGATACGTTTGCATACCCCAAGCGTATAACGCCTTATCTGCCGCAGCAGTACTTATACTTCTTACCGCTCCCACATGGGCAGGGATCGTTGCGCCCGACTTTCTTGCCGACAATGACTGTCCCTGATTTTTTTTGTTCAAGATACAGCTTTTTCTTTGTATCCGCATCATAAATATCATCCCACATCGGCAAATTGTACAGCCAGTCCGCTTTGGCATCCACCATATTTTTAAATAGCTTCTCTTTGTCAAATGCAAGGCTTACTCTGGTATCTTCTTCCATTGTATCAATTGGATTCGGCTCCACCAGGCTTTCATTGATCCCGTCCAAAAAACCTGTCATATCCATGATACTTAGCCCGTACTTCTCCGCAAGCTCTTTTACAGTACCTTCAACCTTTTCATCCGGATTGGTAAGCAGCTTTTCATATACGCCCTTCTCCAAGAGAAAATATCTCTGCCAAAATCTTTGAAGTTCCTGCTTGTCTGTTTTCTCATTATAGGCAACTTTTTGCCAGTTCTCTAATAATGCCATATTTGCACTCCTTCTATTGAAAAAGTTCTGAAACCAATAATTAGGCATCAGAACTTCCGGGTTGGGCTGTTTATAATAAACAGAACAGTTCGTAGGGGAATCGAACCCCTGTTTCCGCCGTGAGAGGGCGGCGTCTTGACCGCTTGACCAACGAACCATGAACCGTTTATTACTATATCACACTATTCTACATATTGCAAGGCTTTTTTTCACTTTTTGAAAAAATCTTTAAAGAGTTTCATACCCATTTGGATTATTCTTTTGCCAATTCCAGGAATCTGCACACATATCCTTAATTCCAAACTGTGCCGTCCATCCCATCTGCTCTTTCGCTTTTGCCGCATCTGAATAACAGGTCGCGATATCCCCCGGCCTTCTGGGCTTAATGGAATAGGGGATTTTCACTCCGGTTGCATCCTCAAAGTTCTTCACAATATCCAGTACGCTATATCCAACGCCGGTTCCCAGGTTAAAAATCCCAAGCCCAATGCCCTCTTTTATCTTGTCCAAAGCCTTCACATGGCCAACCGCCAGATCTACAACATGAATATAATCCCTTACGCCAGTTCCATCTGGCGTATCATAATCATCGCCAAACACACCCAGTTCCTTCAATTTGCCGACAGCCACCTGTGTAATATATGGCATCAGATTATTCGGTATGCCATTCGGGTTCTCCCCAATCAGGCCGCTCTTATGCGCGCCAATCGGATTAAAATAACGAAGTAATATTACATTCCACTCCGGATCTGCCTTCTGCATATCGCTTAGAATCTGCTCTAGCATTGACTTCGCCCAGCCATATGGGTTTGTACAGGTCCCCTTTGGGCACTCCTCAGTAATTGGAATCATTGCCGGATCGCCATAAACTGTTGCTGAAGACGAGAAAATAATATTCTTGCATCCATGTTTGCGCATTTCGTCAACCAAGGTTAGCGTCCCTGAAATATTGTTATTATAATATTCCCATGGTTTTGCTACCGACTCCCCGACTGCCTTAAGCCCTGCAAAATGTATACAGCTTTCAATCTTCTCTGTCTTAAGCACCTTCTCTAAAATATCACGGTCTAAAATATCCCCTTTGTAAAATTTCACTTCTTTGCCTGTAATCTGCTTTACACGATCCAGGGATTTCTCACTGGAATTGCACAGGTTATCCAATACTACAACCTCATACCCCGCATTCAGCAGCTCTACACACGTATGGCTCCCGATATACCCGGCGCCGCCCGTTACTAAAACAGCCATTAAATTGTCCTCCTTATATTATTTATTTTTATTTTATCATACCACTTTTTTTCCGCAATTCCTAGCAAAAAATAAAAAAGAATCCTGCCAATGCAGGATTCTTTGCATGTCCATCTTTTAAAATTAAGCCACCTTGCTTTTCGCAAGCTCTGCCAGCTCTGCAAAGCCGCTTGCATCGCTGACCGCCATTTCCGCGAGCATCTTACGGTTAATATCCACGCCCGCTGCCTTTAACCCAAACATAAACTTGCTATAAGAAATGCCATTCAGCCTTGCAGCCGCATTAATACGTGCAATCCATAAACGGCGGAACTGGCGCTTCCTTTCCTTCCTTCCAGAATAAGCCGTTGCCAGCGCCCGCATAACGGACTGCTTTGCAATCCTGTATTGCTTAGATCTCGCGCCCCTGTAACCCTTTGCTAACTTTAAGACCCTATTATGTTTTTTCCTGGCGTTTAAGCCGCCTTTCACTCTTGCCATTGTCTGTCCCTCCTTATATCATTCCTATAAATACGGTAAAATCTTCTTCATCGTCTTTGCATTCGACGGATCGGTAATTGCAGGCTTCCTAAGGTTCCTCTTAGTCTTAGGGCTCTTCTTCGTCAAGATATGGCTTTTATAAGCTTTATTCCTTTTTAACTTTCCTGTTCCTGTTGCTTTAAAACGCTTTGCAGCGGCTCTTTTGGTTTTCATTTTGGGCATTGTTGTTTCCTCCTTAAAAAACTATTTTTTCTCTGTCAGCACCATGCTGATGCTCCTGCCTTCAACCTTTGGCGCTTTTTCTATAACTGCTACGTCTGCAAGGCTTTTGGCAAAATCATCTAAGATATGCTTACTGCTCTGCATATGGGTCATCTCGCGTCCCCGAAAACGCAGTGTGACTTTCACTTTATTACCTTTTGTAAGGAATTTCTTAGCCGCATTCATTTTGGTCTGCAAATCATTGGATTCGATATTCGGTGACATACGGATTTCCTTAACTTCAACAACTTTCTGCTTCTTCTTAGCCTCTTTTTCTTTCCTTGCCATTTCATACCTGTATTTGCCATAATCAATAATCTTGCATACAGGCGGTTTCGCAGTGGGCGCGATCTTTACCAAATCAAGCTCTGCCGCCTCAGCCAGCTTCATTGCTTCCCTTGCCGGCATAATCCCAAGCTGTTCCCCGTTTACCCCGATCAGGCGTACTTCCCTGTCCCTGATCTGTTCGTTAATCATTAATTCGCTAATGGTTGTGCACCTCCAAAATAAATATTCAAACCTGACTGCCATACGGCTGTCTGACAGACACAAAAAAAGCGGACAGAATAAACTATCCACTTCAAAATTCCTGGCACAGCACAATATAACGCTGCTGAACTATAAACCATAAGTCGCCCAATCGCGCTTAGGTGAGAGTGGATGCTCTGCTTGCTTTTAACAACTATTGTAGGATAGCACAGATTGAGAGGGGTGTCAAGGATTTTTTTGAACGACAAGGCTTTTGTTTCCAATTGACCGCATAACAATTTGTGTAGACAGCAAGCAAATTAAAACAGAGTGGAAAACCTAACTTTTCCACTCCGCGTATAAAACCCTCTCTTTTCTATCGCTTGCAGCCCCTGTACGCGGCAGTCTCAGCCATGTTCAGCTTTTCCTGCCCGCAATCTATCTCACTTTCGTCGTCAGCAGAACCGCAATCTCTTCATATGTGGCCCCCTTGGGGATCTCGTAAACTCCTGGGAGGATCCCGTCGTCATATCCCTTTTTTATCAAATAATCGTTAAAATCCTTCGCACTGTCCACCAGCCCGGCTTCGTGCAATTTCTTACAGACCACATCGGAATACTGCCCCCCGCTGATCTCAATCCGTACTTTCTCCTGTGTCTGTTCTGGTTTTTGAGGTGTATTCTCCTCCTCCGGCTTCTGTTCCGGTTTTTGTTCTCCCGGCTTTGTACCCGATGCATCAGGCTTATCTCCCGTCTGCGTCTCCGATGCAGCTGGCTTATCCTCTGCCTTTGTCCCGGATGCGTCAGGCTTGTCTCCCGCCTTCGCCCCCGATGCACTGCCCTGAGCCTTTGCCTTTGTGTCCGATACGCCGTCCTTTTCCTTCGTCCCTGATGCATCCGCCTTCTCTCCTGCCTTCGCATCTGGCGCACCCTTCATATCTCCCGCTTTCGCGTCCGGCGCCTGCACCCCATTTTCGGTTTCCGAAACACTTTCCTGCGCATCTGCATCCTTTATCATCTGCGTAACCGTTTTCGATTCCGTATCCTGCGACTGTAACGGTACGCCGCTTCCTTGCGCACCGTCATTCTTATGCATGGAAATAAGTATCATAAAAAGAATGGTCGTGACGGTAATCCCAATCCCGGCCCCTCTAAGGTAATATTTTAATCTCACTGTTTCCGTTTCCCTTCATACAACCCGATTACCAACTGCACCTCGCCCAATCCAAGCGTTAGCTCCCTTGCGATATCAATGCTCGATTTTCCCTGCTTATGCAGCGTTAAAATCGCGTCATTGTGGTTTGAATCCTCTATTTCGTCAAAGTCGTCGCCCGATAAATATTCCGTGGTTTCAATTCCCTCTTTAAATACGGGCGGTTCTTCTATCTGCGGCAGGGGTTCTGCCCTCATTTCGCTTATAGGCTTATTCTGCGCCAAATGGGTTGTAATTTTCTCATCTTTCTTTTCCAGATCCTTTGCCAGCTCCTGCAGTTCGCCGGACAGCCTGGTCAGTTCGGTATGCTTGTCGTTTAACATGCTGTAAAGGAACATGATTTCGTTGTGTGTCTTATTCATCGTTTCTAAGACAGTATCCGAAAATTCGCTAATTGCCATGATTTTTTCATTACATTCTTTTTCCATGGAACGCTCGGACTTTAACAGGGCCTCTTCTACCTCCTGGCTTACCATACCTTCAATTTCGGAAGTGGATTTTTTAAGCTCCGTTTCCATAACCTTCTGGATTTCTTCGTTGCTTAATTCCCCTATTTTGTCCAGCTCCCCGGGACCTAATTTTTCCGTGATAAAAAAACTGGCAATATAAAATACAACACCGATTACCAGTAACAGAATCTCTACTCCTGCCATGTCTTATTTCTCCTCTAAATTTTCATATCAAACCCACCGGCATACTGCCTGTATTGTGT
>OFGF01000581.1_pt1 | contig 30220 bp, 30 predicted proteins | sample 1521711 | NCBI WGS metagenome assembly OFGF01 (sample SAMEA3504092, study PRJEB24116) | mouse gut metagenome | biome: mouse gut; feature: mouse-associated habitat; material: faeces | place: Denmark | collected 2011 | reverse complement strand
CGGATGCGGCTATATAGATGCGTGGCAACAGGCGCAGGATATGGTCGATGAATTCGCCGCGTTCGCTTTCGCGGGCGTTTTCCACCTCGACGCAATATTCGTTGCACAGGCCGATGAATGCTATGGCGTTTGTGTTCAGGTTGCTTTCCATAAATTTGTTTCATTTTTACCGATATAACCCGTGGCGGCTGATATAGTTTATCACTTGCGGGGGGAGCATGCCGTCGACACTTTCACCCTTGCGAAGCCTTTCGCGTATAATGGTACTCGAAATATCGTATTGCGGCAGGTCGATTGTGCCTGGACACGGGTAGCCCGGGCGGGGATAGACAATGGGGGGGTAGTCGCGCATTATTTCTTCATGGCATTTCCATCGGTCGAAAATCAGCATGTTGTCGGAGCCGATTACAAGGCGGAAGTCGGTCGATGGATATGCCGCCGAAAGCGCACGCAGGGTGTTGATGGTGTATGACGGACGCGGGAGCGACAGCTCGATGTCGCAACCCCGCAATCCAGGCACCCCGTGGGCCGCAAGGTGCAGCATGTCAAGGCGCATGATGTCGGAAACCAGCTCTGACGGATTGGCTTTCAGGGGGTTCAAGGGTGATAGGGTAAGCCACACCTCGTCGACCAAGCCGTTGCCTACCAAGGCTTTTGCCAATATGATATGCCCGTTGTGGACGGGGTTGAACGAGCCTCCGAAAATACCTGCGGTCATGAAATCTCCCAGCTTTGTGTTGTCACAGCCGTTGCGTTGCCCGGTCAGGCTTCGATGAAGCCTTTCATCAGGGTCTCTATTTCGGCTATCGCTTCGGGTAGGGTGTCGTTTACCACCACATGGTCGTAGTCGTTACGGAAATTGAGTTCGAATTCCGCGCGTCCCACACGTTCCTCTATATCCTCGTCGCTTTCGCTTCCACGCTTTTTCAGGCGCCAGCGCAGTTCGCTGATGCTTGGGGGCGCGATGAAGATGCTTATGGCGTCATCGCCAAACAGTTTCTTCACATTGACGCCACCCTTCACGTCGATGTCGAGAATCACGTTGTGCCCTTCCTTCACGCGGTTTTGGATTTCGCTGCGCAGGGTGCCGTAGAATCGTCCGGGATAAACCTGTTCGTATTCTACAAAAGCCCCTTCGGCAATGAGGTCTTTGAATTGTTCGTCGGTCAGGAAGTGGTAGTTGACCCCGTCAACTTCCCCTTCGCGAGGTTTGCGGTTGGTGGCGGATACGGAGAACTGGAGGTCGAGTTCGCCGCGATCCATGATGTCGCCGATTATGGTCGATTTGCCGCATCCCGAAGGCGCGGATATTATGATGAGTTTTCCTTTCTGTTCCATATTCAAGATGTAGGGTAAATAGTTAGGTTTGCCGGACGGTCTCAACAGGATTGAATCGTTTTACATCACGTTGAGAACCTGTTCCTTTATCTGTTCAAGTTCGTCTTTCATCTTTACTACGAGAATCTGCATTTCGGCATGGTTGCTTTTCGACCCCATGGTGTTGATTTCGCGTCCCATCTCCTGGGATATGAACCCGAGTTTTTTGCCCTGCCCTTTAGGGCCGTGCAGGGTTTCCATAAAGTAGTCGAGGTGTTGGCTCAGGCGTTGTTTTTCCTCGTTTATGTCGAGTTTTTCGATGTAGAAAATCATTTCCTGTTCCAGGCGGCCTTTGTCGTAATCCACTTTGGGGAGTGAGGCAAGCCCGTCCTCGATGCGGTTGCGTATTTTCAACAGGCGCTCGGCTTCGAATCGCGGCACTTCGGCCAGCAGTTCGCTGATGTTGTTGATACGCTGGGTGAAGAACTCCTCGAGTTTACGCCCTTCGGTGGCACGGTAATCCATCAGGGCTTGTGCTGCACGGCGCAGGCCGTCGAGCACAGCGGAGCGTTCGTCGTCGCTTACCTCGGTTATAACCTCGCTTTTCACGGAGTCGGGAAAGCGCAGAAGCACGCTGTACCAGTCGTCGGGTGTGGGTATGCCGAGGCGTGCCGAGGCTTCCTCGACCTGCCGTTTATATCCTTCCAGTGCGGGGAGGTTGAGCTGGACTGCGGATTCGGAACCCGTGGTTTCCACATACATGTTGAGTTCCACTTTGCCCCGTTCGAGCAATCCGGCTATTATGTTGCGCATATCAGGCTCAAGTGCGCGGTATCCTGCGGGGATACGCGTCGAAAGGTCGAGCTGCTTGCTGTTGAGTGATTTCAGCTCGAACGTGAACTTTTTGTTCTGACATTCGACAACGGCACTGCCGAATCCTGTCATTGATAACGTCATGATGTTTCTTTGCTTTTTGTATGTTGCAAATTTACAGAAATTCGGCTGAAAGCCGTAAATTTGCATGGAAAAAAATCACATTAAGTTTGCCAGCCTGAATTATGCCGACAATACTCAACATAGAAACCTCTACGGAGGTATGCTCTGTGGCACTCACCTCGGAAGGTGCGGTGCTGGAGCATTTCGAGGAATTCGAGGGGCGTAACCACGCCACTCTTCTCAGCGGTTTTGTCAAAGGGTGCCTCGACCATCTGCGCCGCCATGACATGGAGCTTGACGCTGTAGCGGTGTCGCTCGGCCCGGGCAGCTATACCGGGCTTAGGATCGGGCTGTCGGAAGCCAAAGGGCTTGCATATGCCCTCGATGTGCCGCTGATAGGGGTCGACACGCTGAAGCTGATGTCGGTGAACGTTATGTTCGGCAACGACGTATCCCCCGAGGCCATGTTTGCCCCTATGATTGATGCGCGCCGCATGGAGGTCTATACGGCAGTTTATGACCTGTCGCTGAACGCGCTTGCCGACCCTGCGCCCCTTATCCTTGATGCCACATCTTATCAGGAATGGCTTGAACGCGGGGAAGTGCTGTTTTTCGGAAACGGCAGTGATAAGGCCAGGGAGGTTATAACGCATCCCAACGCGCGTTTCATCCCCGATGTGAAGCCGTTGGCGCTCGATATGCTGCCGCTGGCCGACCAGGCATTCCGCGCGGGTCGTTTCCTCGACCTTGCTTATTCGGTGCCGACTTATCTTAAGGATTTCCAGGCTACCAAGCCTAAGAGCCTTTTCTAGCAAAGCCCAGGCTTATAGCCCTTATTATCGCAAACCATTAAAACACAATGAAAATATGGCTACTACAATAGTTCCCGAACTGAAATATATAGGGGTCGACGATTACGACCTTGGTCTTTTCGAGAGCCAGTATCCTGCGCCGAAAGGCATCACCTATAATTCCTACCTTATCCTTGATGAAAAGGTGGCGTTGATGGATACTGTTGACGCACGGATGACCGAACAGTGGCGTCAGAACCTCATCGATGGGTTGGGGTGTAGGAATGTGGACTATCTCGTGGTGCATCATCTTGAGCCTGACCATTCCGCAAATATCCGCCTGGTTATGGAAATGTTCCCGGATGCCGAAATCGTGACTTCGGCTGTTGCCGCGAAAATGTTGCCGCTATATACCGACGGGCTGTCGCTTGAAGGGCGGGTGAAAGTGGTTTGTGAGGGTGATGAGCTTCTGCTTGGCACCCGCCGGTTGCGTTTCATCTCGGCGCCGATGGTGCATTGGCCGGAAGTAATGATGAGTTATGAGGAAACCTCGCGCACACTTTTTTCAGCTGATGCATTCGGCACTTTCGGCACGCTTGACCAACAGGATGACGATTGGGCAGGAGAGGCGCGGCGTTACTATTTCAACATATGCGGCAAATACGGCCCACAGGTTCAGTCAGTACTCAGCAAGGCTGCCTCGCTGCCTATAGAGCGAATATGCTCCCTGCACGGGCCGGTTCTGACCGGCGACCTGAGCCGTTATTTTCAGCTTTATGACATATGGAGCAGCTATGCCCCTGAAACCCACGGGGTGCTGGTGGCCTATGCTTCGATTCACGGCAACACCGCCGAGGCAGCGCGTTTTCTTGCGAGCCAACTGCGTGAGGCAGGTGCCGGGAAGGTGATTCTGACCGATTTGGCGCGTGAAGATATGTCGCAGGCTGTGTCGGACGCTTTCATGATGGACTCGCTGGTGGTGGCAGCCTCGACCTACGATGCATCCATATTTCCACCTATGCATGATTTCCTGCATCATCTCAAACTGAAAAACTTCCAGTGCCGCCGCGTGGCCGTGATTGAAAACGGGTCGTGGGCGCCTGTGGCTGCCCGCAAAATGCTGGCAATGCTGGAGTGTATGAAGGGAATGGAAATCGTTGCGCCTGCCGTTACTCTGCGGGGGCAGTTTAAAACCTCTGACCGCGAAGCGCTCACCGCGCTTGCCGCAACGCTGGCAGAAAAATAGATTTTACGGATACTAATTGAAGGGGACACGCTGGCTTCCCGGTAATCGTTTGTGAGGCTGTGCCGGTGATTGACCTAAGTCGACACCATTCAGTTGAATCTGCAAGCCAATATAATCTGAACCATTCGTCGTGCGGCGAGACGTCTAAGGATGATATGACTGACAGCGCCGTCGCTATGCCGGCTAAAAGCAGGGCTGTATGCAAAAATAAAGTGTACCCAAAATTTTTGATTTAACTTTTGGGTGCACTTTATTTGTCGGTGGGGGTATATAGAGGTTACTTATGTTCCTTTATTCTATGCCGAGGTGCCGGCGCATCAGGGCGATGTTTTTCTTGAATTTGTTGTTGATTATGATGCCTATGATGGCTCCGATAACGCATCCGCCTATTGCGCTGAACAGCAGTGCCGGTTCTTCTTCATGGTCGAGAAGGCACACCATGGTTATAAGCAGGGGTACCGCCAGGCATATCAGGATGGTTCTGCACCGGGCGCGGACTATTGAAAAACGTTTTACAAAACTGATGGCTTCAACAGTGGTTGCCGTCGGGAAATCAACGCGGTTGAGCATCCTGATTTGTATGAAATTGAAAATCACGGCTAATATGAAATAGCCTATATAGAAAGTAAGGAACCATCGTGGAAGTTCGATGATTTTCAAAAGGGATGGAGCCGACATGCATGCCAATATTCCTATAAGCAGCATTCGCTTCTGCATGCGGAGGATGCGGTTTTTGATGGAGCGCGGAACTTCACGGCGGATTTTCCCGTCGCCCGATGGTGCGTCAGGTGCGGGGATGTCGATTTCCCGCCATTTCCGTTTAAGTGCGTCTATATCTTTCATCTGAATGTCTGTTCAAGGTTTTGTTACTTGCATTTAAGGTTTCCCGGGGTGAACGGGAGTGTTGCCGGTTCAGGTGTCGCTCATGGCTGCCAGCTTCTGTTTGCAGCGGTTGAGGCGTGTGGCCACGTTGTTGCGCGTCAAACCGGTCACTTCGGCGATTTCCTGATAGCTTTTCTCGTCGAGCCACATAAGGATAATGGCTTTGTCGAGGGCAGGCAGGCGGTTTATGAGTTCGTACATCTCATGCAGGCACCGGGCGTGTTCGTGATCGTCGGTGGCATTGTCGGCCACGGCGAGCATTTCCTGCGGGTCGAGGGTAACGGTGTCGGCATGACGCCGTGTGTGGCGGAAACAGCTTATGCAGGTGTTGATGGTGATGCGGTAGATCCATGTCGACATGGCGGCTTCTCCACGGAATTTATCCAAGGCTTGCCAGATGTTGATCTGGGTTTCCTGGAATAGGTCTTTGAAGTGTTCGGCATCGGTTGCGTACATGTAGCATACCTTGACTATGACCGCCTTGTTGGCGGCCATAATCCTTTCGAAAGCCTGTTCTTTGTCGACCGGATTTTGCATCTTAATTGGTTTGACGCATGATTACGGAAAAAGTTACAGCGAAGGAGTTGAAAGTTTATGGTATGGGATTTTGCAGTCGGGTTGGAGGTATAAAGCCGATGTCATCCGAGGAGGTCGGATGGCGAAAGTGTATCTGCCCTGCATCGAACTTGTCAGCGGGCAGCTTTGAAATATAGGATTATGGCGATAATTGTGTAGAGCACGTTTGGAATCCACATGGCTATCATTGGCGATGTGAGTCCGGAAATGGCAAACGACGATGTAACGGTCATGAACAGGATGTAGCTGAAACTCAACACCAGTCCCAGGCCGATGTTCATGCCCATGCCACCTTTCACTTTCTTCGAGGAGAGCGACATGCCTATAATGGTGAGGATGAATGCCGCCGCGCACATGGCATAGCGTTTTTCGTATTCGATTTCGAATGCCTTGATGTTGGCAACGCCGCGTTCCTTCTGGCGTGATATGTATTCCTGGAGCTGCGGGGAGGTGAGGGTTTCCTGGTCGTTGCGTGAAATCAGGAAGTCGCGCGGTTCAAACGGGATTACGGTGTCGAGCGAGTTTCCCTTTGTGATAAATTCACGGTCGCCTTTGAAATCGCGTATCATGTAGTCGCGCACCTGCCATTGATAGAGTGTGTCCCATTTGATTGACAGGGCGGTGAGGCGCGACACCAGTTTTTTATCCTTGAATTCCTCTAACGAAAAGCGGTAGCCTGTCTTTGTGGTGTTGTCGTAACGGCTCATGTAGGCAATCTGCCCCGGGGCAACCTGCATCATTATGTTGTCGCCGTAGTCAACCCGGCGGTTGCGCACATAGGTGTTGGTGTAGTCGATGCGCTTAACATTGGCCGGGGGGATAATATATGCCCCGAGCACGAATGTGCCGGCTGCGATAATGGCCGCCGAAATCATATACGGGCGCAACAGGCGCCTGAAGCTCATGCCGCTTGAAAGCATGGCTATGATTTCCGAGTTGTCGGCAAGTTTCGAGGTGAAGAAAATCACCGCTATAAATGTGAAGAGGGGGCTGAACTGGTTGGCAAAATAGGGGAGGAAGTTGAGGAAGTAATCAAAAACGGTGGCTTTCAGCGGGGCCTGCAGAAATGATTCAAGCTTTTCGTTGATGTCGAACATCACGGTGATTGCCAGAATCAGCATAATGGCAAACATGTATGTGCCCAGGAACTTACGGATAATATACATATCCAGTATGTTCACAGGAGCCTTTCTCCAAAAGGATGTCATTGCCGCAAGCTTCTCTTTGTTCATGGTGTCCTTATAACTTACAATTTACCTCAGAGCCGTCGTGTGACGTTTTCAACCATTACGGGTTTCCATGTGGCGAAATCACCGGCAATGATATGTTTGCGGGCTTCCTTGACGAGCCATAGATAGAAAGCGAGGTTGTGGATGGATGCAATCTGCATGGCCAGCAGTTCCTGGCTGATAAACAGGTGGCGCAGGTAAGCCTTTGTGTAGACGCGGTCGACGAAGCATTCGCTATCCTCCTGGATCGGGGTGAAATCGTCGGCCCATTTCTTGTTGCGCATATTCATGATGCCGTGGGGGGTGAACAGCATGCCGTTGCGCCCGTTGCGGGTGGGCATAACGCAATCCATCATGTCGACACCACGGTCGATTGCTTCGAGTATGTTGGCCGGTGTGCCCACCCCCATAAGGTATCGTGGCCGGTCGGCTGGAAGGATTTCGTTTACCACCTCGATCATTTCATACATGGTTTCGGCCGGTTCGCCCACGGCCAGGCCGCCGATGGCGTTGCCGTCGGCACCCAGTTCCGCCACTCGCATGGCGGCTTCGCGGCGAAGGTCGGGGTATGTGCATCCTTGCACTATGGGGAAGAAACTCTGGCGGTAGCCGTAAAGCCCGTCGGTTGCATTGAAGTGTTCCCATCCGCGTTTGAGCCATCGCATGGTGAGGTCGAGCGATTTCCGGGCATATGCTTTGTCGGCGGTGCCTGGGGTGCATTCGTCGAGTGCCATCATAATGTCGGCACCTATTTCCCGTTGGATGTCGACGGTGCGTTCGGGAGTGAAAAGATGTTTCGACCCGTCGATATGGCTGCGGAACCATGCCCCTTCCTCGGTGAGCTTACGGTTATCGGCCAGTGAGAATACCTGGAAGCCCCCGCTGTCGGTCAGGATGGGGCGGTCCCACCCCCCGAATTTGTGCAGGCCGCCTGCCTGCCGCAGAATCCCGGTGCCGGGGCGGAGATAGAGGTGGTATGTATTGCCGAGTATGATTTGGGCATTTATATCGTCGCGAAGTTCACGCATATGAACCCCCTTCACGGCGGCGCATGTGCCTACGGGCATAAAAATCGGGGTTTCGATTGAGCCGTGGTCGGTCTCGATGATTCCTGCCCGCGCGTTGCTTGACGGGGCTGTGGCTGTCAGTTTGAATTCCATATCTCCTGCAAAGTTACGAAAAAAATGTAATCTATTGGGAATGAACCGCACCCCAAAAGCTTGAGCGTATATCTTGAAAAAATTGAGTTTTGTGTGTTTCGTTCATCGATGTTATTGCGCTTAGCCATTAAAACCATATTTGGGAATATGATGCCTAACCTGCTGGAAATCCATTGAAAATAATTAAATTTGCACATTGGGGGATGATGCGCTTAAACAAATTGAGGAATATGCAGCCAATAACAATTCTTGATAAAGATTATCTCACATGGGTACAGACACTATGCGAGCGTTACCGCACAAGTCAGATTAAGGCTGCTGTAAAAGTCAACCAAGAGATGCTGCACTATTATTGGCTTCTTGGTAAAGAAATTGACGAAAGAGGTGATGAGAATAAGTATGGTTCGGCATTTTATGCGACACTCAGCCGGGATTTGAAAAAGCGGATGCCAAAGGCAACAGGATTATCGGAAAGAAACATTCGGTATGCACAAAGTTTTTACCAGCTTTATTCTAACTTTATCCAAAATTTGCAGCAACCTGCTGCAAATTCGCAACTGGCTGAAAATGAGGGAAGCTCTCTTGACTGCTCAAATCTGCAACAACTTGTTGCAGATTTGATGGATGGTATATACCATATACCTTGGGGACATCATATGCTTTTGATTGACAAATTTTCAAATAGATCAGATAAAGCCGTATTCTATGTAGGAGAGATAATAAAAAATGGTTGGAGTAGGGATATGCTTCGTAATTTCATAGATTCTGATTTATACGAGCGTCATGGCAAAGCTTTGACCAATTTCAAACGTACTCTCCCGGATGTTACGAGTGACTTGGCTCAGGAATTAACCAAAGACCCATATGATTTTGCTTTCACCGGCATAACGACAAAATATAATGAGAAAAACCTCAAAGACGCTCTGTTAAATAATATCACTCAGTTTCTAATCGAACTCGGTACAGGATTCGCATACGTTGGTCGAGAATATAGGTTGTCAATTGGTAATACAGAAAAGTTTATCGACCTGTTGTTCTATAATCTGAATTTATCGGCATATGTTGTAGTCGAAGTCAAAATCGGAAAATTTGATTTTGCCGATGCAGGGCAGCTTGGAGGTTATGTGGTTGCATGTAACCATATGTTGAGAAAAGAAGGCCGAGATAATCCTACTATTGGTATTCTTATTTGCAAAGAAAAAGACAATCTTGTCGCTCAGTATGCTCTTGAAGCGAGTAGTTTGCCTCTTGGAATTTCAGAGTATGACCTTGCCCGCTTATATCCAGAAAACATTGAGGGAACGATTCCAACTATTGATGAACTGGAGAAAGGCATATTATCAGAAGAGTCAAAAGGCAATAGCCTCGATTCTTAAACGTTACATCTGGTGTGTCCCCCAAAAGTCAGACTGGGGACTTTTGGGGGGCAGCTCAGACATTTATCTGGGCACAGGCTGTCGGGGTGTGCGTTAGGTGTTATCGGCCTGGTGATTTGTCAGGGGTTTTGCTTTACGATTTGGTTATAATGGGGCTATTGGTAGTCGTATTTTGCAGCTTCACCGGCCTGATTGGCCGAACGGATAGGCACCAGGGTAAATCCCCAATCATATTCATGGTTGGCAGGAATCTGATAATGAGGTTCTGGCCGTGATCCCCAGCTGTCATATCCGCCGACTCCCTGCTGTTTCATATCCACGCAGACTTCCACAAAGTCTCTCGGGATGATGTCGTTGACATGATGCATTCTTCGCAATACGTTTTTGGCCGCATCCTCGTCATGGTTGGCAATTTCTTCCGGGCTGAAGTTGTTCCATTGATAAGGGTGGGGGAGGGCTTCTTCCGAGTCGAAATCCTCGATAGGGTTACGTAGGGCATTGAACCCGATCAGGCTGTCGGCTATGATAGCCAGGCCGTTCCCCTTGTCGGGCGATAAGGCAATCCAGCGGGTATCCGTGCGGTGTCCGTTTTCCTGCGGACGTACATAATTGAAATACATTTTGTCGGCGGTTGTTTGATACACTCCTACAAGCGTGCCGTGATTGCGGTCGATGTAGTTCTCTTCCGGGCCGCGACCGAAGTATTCCACGTTATTCATCCGTGCAGGCAGACGGAAACGCATACCGATGCGGGGGACTTCCAACTTGGAAGCCGCCTTGCGTGCAGCATCACTTCCGGGTGTGAAGGTGGCCATGCGGGTGGCTTCGGAGACCTCTGTTTCTGAAGCTTGCATATCGGTAGATGTAAATTTGGCGTTTACGTTTACCACCCCGCTCGGATATATCTTATAATTCACGACATATAGGTTGCCGGCAGCCAACAGATAATTCACTTTCAATGAAACTACGTTGTTATCCGAAGTAATGACGGCATCGGTGACATGGAAATTACGACTCGATTGCTTCCATACCTGCAAACGTTTTGGGGCCCCGTTGCCGTAGTCATTGTCAGTCGGGGCGCGCCAGAAGTTGGGTTGGATTCCGAATCCGTCGTTGAAATACTCGGTTCCGTCCACTTTGTAGGAAGTTACCAACCCGCTTTTTTTGTTGAATACGAAGTTGACTTTTGATGAATAGACTGTCAGTTCATCGCCCTGTGTAGATGTGCTCAATGCAGGGCCATTCCCTTTGTAGGTTACCTTCCTGGCATTGATGGGGAGCCGGAACTGGTCGTAGGCTATTTCGTATCCAGCAGGAATCAGGGGTTCGGGTTCGGTAGTTGTCACGCTGAAGTTGACAAAATATTCAGTTCCCGGTTGTGCTTTCAATCCCTTTACCGGCACAGTGAGCTCTTTCGATGCCTGCGGGGCGATATCCATGGATACTTTTCCTCGCCGGATAATCTTGCCGTTGGCAACGATGTTATAGTTAATCTGATATTTGGTCAGATTGGTAAAATAGAACCGGTTGGTAATTTTAAATTTGCCGGATGCAGGGTCGGTTGCCTCAAAGCCTATGTTTTGGTGAACATATTTCACCTCGGCCATTGCAGGATGCGCTTCCCTGTCGGGATTTACGAGGCCGTTACAAAGGAAGTTGCCATCGCTGGGCATGTCTACGCCGAAGTCGCCCCCGTAAGCCCAATAAGCTTTTCCGTCCTTGTCTGTCTGAAGGATGCCTTGATCCACCCAGTCCCAGATATATCCGCCTTGCAAGTTGGGATATTTATAGATTGCCTGCCATTGCCCCCACAGGTTGCCGGTTGAATTGCCCATGGCATGCGCATATTCGGAAGGGGCTATTGGCCGGTCGCTGCCGTTCTGCCCGATGCTTTCCAGCCAGTCGGCACCGGGATATTGGGGAACATACATGTCGGAATTCCATTCCCATTGGGCACGTTCGTAGTTAACCGGGCGTGCCATGATATTTCGGTCGGCTTCTTTAAGCCATAGATATGTCTGATAGAAGTTATACCCGTTTCCGGCTTCATTACCCAATGACCAAAAGGTGACACTCGGGTAATTCTTGTTGCGTTCAAACATGTTGATGGTGCGATCCATATGCGGTTGCAGCCATTCGGGGTTATTTCCCAAAGTGCCTCCTTTGCGGAGATTATAGTACATCCCGTGGCTTTCGATATTGGCTTCGTCATACACGTACAGTCCGTATTCGTCGCAGAGTTCATAGAAACGGCGGTCCTGCGGATAGTGGCAGAGACGCACACTGTTTAAATTGTGCTGTTTTATCAGCTCAAAGTCACGGCGCATCAGTTCCTCGGTTATGTAATGGCCTGTTTCGGGATTGTGTTCGTGGATGTTGACGCCTTTAAGTTTAAGCGGTTGACCGTTGATAAACAGGCAGACATAGGGTTGGCCGTTGACCGCTTTTTGTTCGGTTGGTTTGATTTCAATACGGCGGAAACCGACATTGAAGGGGACGATTTCCACAAACTTGTCACCATCTTTGATATACATCAACAGCTTGTAGAGGTCAGGGCGTTCGGAACTCCATGTCTTTACGCCGGGTATATCGACCGTCATTTTCTCGAAACAAGGAACCGTCTGGTTGGCATTTAAGGCCGCATGTATTTCAGATTCTGCAATTACCTTATCTGTTTTCGTGTCGGTCAACTTATACCCGATAGTGTAACTTTTGGATTGTTCCGAGGAGTTGTTGCGTACATCCATCGACAATCGGAAAATACCGTTCTTATACGTGTCGTCGAGCGTCGATGTGATGCGGAAATCCCTTATTGCCACTTTGGGCTGTGAGTAGAGAAATACATCACGTTCAATGCCGCTGATACGCCAGAAGTCCTGGCATTCGAGGTAGGTTCCCGTGCTCCAGCGGAAAATTTTCAGTGTCAGCACGTTTTTGCCGGGTTTCACATACCGGTTTATTAAGAATTCGGCAGGATTCTTTGAATCTTCGCTATATCCGACTTCTTGGCCGTTGAGATAGACATACACACCTGATTTTGCTCCTGCCAGATGCAGATAAATATCCCTATCGTCCCAATCGGCAGGGATGTCGATGTCACGGCGATATACGCCTACCGGGGTTGCCTCTGGTAGGACGGGCGGTTGCGGATTACGGGCTTTGAATTCGTAGCCGTGATTGGTGTAAATGGCTACTCCGTGCCCTTGCAGTTCCCAGTTGCCCGGAACCTGGATATCATGCCATGCATCCGTGTCAGTATTTGGATCGGTGATGCGGTCGGGCAGATTTTTATAGGAATCCACATAGTAAAACTTCCATGTCCCGTTCAGTGACCGATAGTATCTGCTTTGTTCGAATTTGCCGGTCAGAGCGTCGTTCATGTTATCATAGGTCATAAACGAGGAACGTGGATACTCCTTGTTGACGGCTACAACCTGCACATCTTGCCAATAAGGTTTTATCGTATTATCAGCCAAGAGGTCGGTTGCCATTAAGGAAAGGGTTCCTGCAACAATGTTTTTGGTTAAAAGGGAGTTTAATCGAATTTTCATGCTTCCAATATTGGTTTTGTATTCATTATATAGTCTTTAGCCTCACGGATAAGACTCGGTTCCGAGGATTGGGGATTCGGGGTTAAAATGCTTTGGCTCATGCCAGTCCCATTCCCGGAGAAAATCAAGGAGGTGTGTCAAAATTTTGAATTTTGACACACTCCCTGGCATTTTTCGTGCAAAAATAGCGATATTCTGGGTTATTTTGCAAAAGCGTGACGGTAGCCTTGCACCTTGTTCCAGCTTCCACGGGTGAAATCAGGGACTTCGACCGGTGCCGAATTGTTTTCGATTGACAGACGGGTGAGTTCTGCCATACAGCACCATTCTGCAAGGTCATAAACATCCATATCCAAGGGGAGGCCATTGCGCAGGCAGTAGACCAGTCGGTAGTCCATTATAAAGTCCATGCCGCCATGTCCGCCTACTTTTTTGGCGGTTTCCTCCAATTCCACATGGATGGGGTGTTTGTACTTTTCCATCAGGGCTTGTTTCACTTCGGCAGGAACGGAACCATGTGCGTTCAAATCTTCGTGGTCAGGCATGTCGTCGGATTCCACTTGTGAAGGACGCAGGCAATATTCCTGAACCGGATATTTGCTCGCATAACCGTCGGTCCCTACTATTTGGTACATGCGGCTGTAGGGGCGCGGAGTCATGACGTTGTGCTGTATCAGCATAGTCTTGCCGTTTTCTGTGCGGATCAAAGTCGAAGTCTGGTCGCCGTTTTGGAAGTCTGTTACTTCTTCACCTGTCTGCTTTTTGATATATGCCGGGCCGTTTACAGCTTTTGTATCCATTGACACAAGGGTTTTCATGCGGTCTCCACGATGGATGTCGAGTAATTGGCAAGCCGGGCCCATGCCGTGGGTTGCGTAGATGTCACCACGGTGTTTTTGGTTGTAATCCATACGCCAGTTGTTCCAGTATGCGCCCCAAAAATCTTCCAGATTGTGGATGTAGGAACCTTCGACATGAAGCACTTCTCCGAATATGCCTTGTTGTGCCATATTCAGGGATGTCAGTTCAAAGAAGTCATACACGCAGTTTTCCAGTTGCATGCAGTGTTTGCGGGTTCTTTCCGAAGTGTCGACAAGTTTCCAGATTTCGTCGAGCGTCATAGCCGCAGGGACTTCTATGGCCACATGCTTTCCATGTTCCATTGCATAGACTCCCATTTCAGCATGGTGCTTCCAGTCGGTTATGATATATACGAGGTCGATATCATCCCGTTCGCACAGTTGTTTCCATGCGTCTTCCGACCCGCTGTAGGCAGCGGCTTCGGGCATCCCTGCCTTTTTAAGGATTTCTTGTGATTTTTCCACGCGTTCGGGGAGAAGGTCGCACAGGGCTACGACTTTGGTTCCCGGAATCTGTGTCCATCGCGACACTGCACCGGGGCCACGCATGCCTAACCCGACGAACCCGACACGAACGGTATCGATTTTAGGTGTGACGAGTTGGATTACATCCTCCTGACCGGCAGGGCGGGCAGGGATTTCCACTTTGATAGGGGCAAATGCTTCTTGCTCTTTTTGCTGTGAGGTGCAGCCGGTGTGGCAGGCTAGCAAGATACCGAGCGATGCGACTGTGAATAACTTTTTCATCATGGTTTTGTATTTTTGATTTGAGGGTTGTTTGCCGTTTCCCGTTTGGTTTGCCAAAAGTAGTAATTAATTCAATGATGCATGTATAGAGAGGCCGGTTTTGTCCTGTTTTGTATCACGTATGTCAAAAGTCAAGATAGGGATTTCAGAGGTGGCCGCATGATTTGCTTGAAGAAACCTGTGTGGTTTTTATCTATAGCAGCATCGAAAATCAGTGCAAATCTCATTTGGTATTATCCATTTTATCTGTATGGCTTTTGGCATTGGAATTTATAGCTTTGATGGTTTCAAGATATGCCCGTTCTACCGGTGACAGTTCGCGTACTTGGAATATACGATATTCTCGTTCTGCCTTATCCATGGCTTGTTTATGGCTTATGGAACCTGGATGGTTGAGTAATGCTTCCCCTGTGGATGAAAGAATGTTGTCAAGTTGTGTTACATAGTCGCTCATATACATAGGTCGGCGACGCATAGCTTGTATTCACGTGACACCTGCCTATTACCCTCTTGGCGAACTTGTCGGAATCTCCGACAGGTTGCAGGCTCTTCCAATTCCCGTTCATCATATATGTGTTGGATGTGTTCAACCACATTACTTCTTGAAGTCTGATACAATTCAGCCATCGGCTGCTGCGACAACCATACTGTATCTCCAGTAAACTTGACCTCAATGCGGGTTTCTCCATTCTCGCCTTGATATATTATTATTTGATTATTCTCATTCATGCTTGTCATTTCCGGCTAAAAATAGTGATACTCATACAATCAAGTTTTAGTTGTACTGCCTAGTTGGCATTTCGAATATAGATACTTAAACCACAAAGCTAATAATTTTTTGTGATTCCGTAGTTGTATAAATGTTTAATTCGATGGCGTATTCTATCCGATTCTCGTTCAAAACTAGATAATCAGAATAAATTACAGCTATCGAGATGATGTTATCTGGTTTTCATAACGGGAAAAGTGTCGGCGCATGCCTGACTGCTTTTTATTGCGAGCCTGCATGCGCCGACATAGGGGTGTTTTATGTGGGTGGCTTTTACCTGACGGCTACTTTGTGGGTTGTGCCGTTGATGGTTACCAGGTAAAGCCCTGCCGGGAGATTTGTGTAGGATTCTTCCCCGGTAGATGTATGTCGGTGGATGATGCATCCGTCGGGGGTATATATGGCTATCGATTCCCCTCCTGGCAGCCCGCTGATTTTAATCCCGGATGCATTAGTGGTGATGCTATAGGGGGTGGCCGTGGCGGAACCGATGGTTTCTATTGATGAAACCTGGGCGATTGTGCCGAATTCGTTCCATTGCCCGGCAGCCTTATAGGCTTCGATACTTTCGGAAGGGACGGTAAGGGTGCAGTTTGCCACATCGGTCTTGTAGAACGCATATGAGCCTAGGACGGGTGGGGTAATCGCTTTTACTGTCATATGTTTCAAAGAGGGGAGCATGGAGAATGCCTCTTGGCCGATAGTGCTGATGTTGGAGCCGAGCGTGACGGAGGCGAGTTTGGCGCAACTGTTGAATGCATGATCGTCAAGCGAGGTTACCGATTCCGGCACATCGACGGTTTCGAGCGAATTGCATTCGAAAAACACGTTCCATTCAATGGTTTCGAGTTTTTCGTTCCATATTATTTCCTTGAGTGAGGTGCAGTCAAAAAACGCACCGTTTTTGATAGTGGCAGTTGCTTCTCCCAGGGTTACTTTTTCAAGCCCCGTGCAGTAATAGAACATCTGGGTGCTTATCTGCGAATAGGTGTCGGGGATTACTACCTCTTTCAGGGCAGAGCAACGGTTGAAAGCCTTGTTGCCGAACCACGGCTCCTGCAAAGGGAGATGCAGGGTTGTCATTTCATCACATTCGGAAAAAGCATTGAAACCTATTGAAGTCAGTTCTGTGAGCCCGCTGAGGTCGAGGGTCTCAATCGCGGTGGCTTCGAATGCGTAGTTGCCGATTTCGGAAAGGGTTGGATTGAATGTGATTTCTTTTAATGTCACACAGCCCGAAAACGCACTGGCACCGATGGTTGTGAGGGGGGCGGGAAGCACTACCGATGCCAGGGAGTTGCACATATAGAAGGTCTCTTCGCCTATGGAGGTTATTTTGTCGCCAAGATTTACAGCTGACAGGTTTTTGCAGCTGTTGAACACTCCGTCGGGAAGTTCGGTAACCGAGGTGTGTTCGAGATTGACTGATGAAAGGGATTCGCAATTATAGAAGCACGATGTCCCGATTGCAGCCAAGGCATTTGGAAGTGTGATTGATTGCAGGGCTGTGCATGTGGAGAATGCCGCATTGCCAAGGTTGGTAAGTGTGGATGGAAAGGTTGCAGACGTCAGGTTGTTGCAGTCCATGAACGCACCGCGTCCGATGGAGGTAAGTCCTTCGTTGAATATTATGGATTCGACGGCCGAATTTTGAAAAGCATATGCCCCTATGGCTTCCACGTTTTTAAGCACCTCATCGTCGGCAAGGTTTATTTCGGATTCGGTCCCGGTCCATTTTTCAATAGTCTTGCCGTCGGCACTCAACGTGTAGGATGTCGACGGTATTGCGGCTGAGGCAAAGAATGTGATGCCAAATGCCATCATGGCTGCGAGGGTGGAAGCTTTTTTCATAAGTTTGGCGGTTAAGCAGTTAAATAGCGGGTTGTGCTGTGGGATTATTAATTCGATTGCGAATATACGCTATTGACTGTAACCTGATATTAATCCAGATTAAGAAATTGGCTGTTTTACGTCGATTTCCCTGAAAAATGAGTTGATGTCGGCTCTTGAGCCGAAAGCTTTGAGTGGAATGATAAGTTCGGTTGCGCCGGCTTTGCGTCGGCTGGTTTTATCCATATGGCATACCACTACATAATTACCCTCGATATGTATGCTTGTAATGTCGTGTTTGGCGATGGTCCGTGCGGGTGGAATCCTTGTCGCGGTTGCCACGATGTCGTTGTCAGTTGTTTCAGCCTCTTCGTTTTTTGGCAGTTGTAAATATTCGATTATTATATCCCCGCTGTCGGATAGATGTATGCTGTGCGGGAAGATTCCGTTAACGGACTCCGGGCGGGAAGCGATTGCAAACCAGGCAAACATTGCTGCCGTGGGTGCAAGTATGAAAATCACTGCAAGCGCTACCACAAGCCATCGCCAGTCGGCAGTACCGAGAGCCAGGAACGTGGCCACGGGGATTGCCGCACACCACCAATAGCGCACGGCGATACGTGTGAAATATCGTCGTGCCGAGACTGACGGGCTGATGGTGAATTCCGATGTAACCTGGTTGGCCATTACCTGATGTTCTATATGCCGGTTTGTTCCTGATTACTTCGCTACTTACCAGCGGCCTGAACTATGCGACTTCCTGTACCGCGATGCAAACGGTGATGGAAAGCCCGACACAGATGACCGTGTGGAGATTGGCTACGGAACACTTCCCGGCATTACCCTACGGTGCCAATCTCGGACTTGCATTTGAACGGTTGAATGTGGCTTACATTAAATTTATTGAACATCCCACCATTTAATAAAATCGGTTGAATTGCCGTCAACTGCGTTGACAAATTCCGTAGAAACGATTTTGGTTGACATACGGTTGACGGAAATAAAAAAAGGGAATCCTAAACATTCGAATGCCAAATGCTTAGGATTCCCTAAAGTGTCCGAAATGAGACTCGAACTCACACGACCAAACGGTCACTACCCCCTCAAAGTAGCGCGTCTACCAATTCCGCCATCCGGACAATCCAAATCATGCTTTATGTTATATCCGTTTTAGTTGCCATATCCATTTCGGATAGGGACTTAACAGACTTGCAATGACCTTGCAGGTGAGATTCGTGGTAAAAATGATTCAGAGCGAAAAACGGGACTCGAACCCGCGACCCCGACCTTGGCAAGGTCGTGCTCTACCAACTGAGCTATTTTCGCATTATTTTCGATTTACAAACGCCGTTGTGCCTCGCTTGGTACCCCGTTTTGTCGTTTGCGTTGCAAAGGTAGGCATTATTTTTGAATTGGCAAGCGTTTTGGAAGAAAATTTTCACAAAAAATGCTTTCAGTCCCGTTTTGGGGGATTTTTGGGTCTTACAAAAGTGTTTTATTTGGTTATTTCGGAGGTAAATCCATATCTTTGCGGGGTAGGTAGCTGGCAACAGTAAAATGTGTTCATGTCAGATACCTGTCATTAACAGACCTTAAAATAATCCCATTACTAACAACCTTAACAGTCGATCACAATGGCTAAAGTAAAACCTTTCAGAGGAATCCGTCCGCCGAAAGAATTTATCGAAGAGGTGGCGTCGCGCCCCTATGATGTGTTAAACTCCGAAGAGGCCCGTGCGGAGGCCGAAGGTAACCCCAAGTCGTTATATCATATAATAAAGCCGGAAATCGATTTCGAACCCGGAACCGACGAGCATGACCCTAAGGTTTATGACAAGGCTGTGGAGAATTTCCGTTCGTTCCGTGAAAAGGGATGGCTGGTGCAAGACGATTGCGACCATTATTATATATACGCGCAGACAATGGACGGGCGTACCCAGTATGGTATTGTAATTGCTGCCAATGTTCACGATTATGTGAATGGTGTGATTAAAAAGCATGAGCTTACCCGCCGCGACAAGGAAGATGACCGCATGAAGCATGTGCGCATCAATAATGCAAATATCGAACCTGTGTTTTTTGCCTTTCCCGATAACGAGCGCCTGGAAGAGATTATCCGCACTGTTGCAGCCGGTACGCCTGAATATGACTTCACTGCACCCGACGGGTTCGGGCATCATTTCTGGGTGATTGACGATGACGCTATGACGGCTGTCATTACCGAGGAATTCGCCAAGATGCCTCATCTGTATATCGCCGACGGCCATCACCGTTCGGCTGCCGCTGCACGTGTGGGGCTGGAGAAGGCCGAAGGGGATTCCTCGCATACCGGCGAGGAAGAATATAATTACTTCCTCGCTGTTGCTTTCCCGGCATCGCATCTTCGTATCATCGACTATAACCGCGTGGTGCGCGACCTGAACGGGCTTACTCCTGAAGAGTTCCTTGCACGCCTCGAGAAGGATTTCGTGGTAGAAGAGAAGGGTGCTGAAATCTATAATCCGGCAGCCTTGCACAATTTCTCGCTTTACCTTGAAGGTCGCTGGTATTCGTTAACTCCGCGCGAGGGACGTTATAACGATGCCGACCCGATTGGAGTGCTTGATGTGACGATTTCTTCAGACCTGATTCTGCGCGATATTCTTGGGATTACAGATTTGCGTAGCGACAAGCGAATCGACTTTGTGGGGGGCATACGCGGGCTTGGCGAGCTCAAACGCCGCGTTGACTCAGGCGAGATGAAGGTGGCTCTGGCTCTGTATCCGGTCTCTATGAAGCAGCTTATGGATATTGCCGATACCGGCAACATAATGCCGCCAAAAACCACGTGGTTTGAGCCCAAGCTCCGTTCGGGCCTCGTGATTCACGAACTGGTATAACAGATTGCCGCATTGTATCAATTAATAAACTTTATGGAACATGGATTTTGAGGCATGAAATGGTCTCACAGTCCATGTTCCGTTGGTTTAATGTGATTTTATATGTAATTGTCTCAGGAAATGATAAAACACCGGGCGATGCACCATTGATTGTGGTGCGCCGCCCGGTGTTTCATGATAATGGATGTGGTTGCCGGAACGGGATTATTCCTCTACGGCAATAGCCTCTGATTCGAGGATTTCAGTCCGGGGCTCCTTTATGTTAGGCTCTTCAAGGCCGAGACCCTTGCGGCGGTCGATGACTTTGAGGATGAGACCGAGGATAAGGGCTGCCACTCCGAGGCATGCCAGCATCACCAGCGGCCAGGTGTAATTGTAGCTCACGGCGGCCACTTCCGGGGTCATGGTGCCGTCGGCAACAGCTTGCGACACCTGTGGATTGGTGCTGTCGAGCACCTTTCCGATCAGGAGCGGGAACAGCCACAGACCGATGTTCTGAATCCAGAAAATCAGGGCGTAGGCAGAACCGATGATTTTGGAGTCGACGAGTTTGGGAACGCTGGGCCAAAGTGATGCGGGAACCAGCGAGAATGATGCGCCGAGCACAAGAATGGTGAGATAAGCTACACATACGCCTGCAATGTCGTTGCCTTTGAATGTGGGGAGGATGAATGCGAATGTGAGGTGGCATGCAATAAGCAGGAGCGCTCCGAGTACGAGCATGGAGGCCGCTTTTCCCTTATAGTCGACATATTTGCCAAGGATGGGGGTAATTCCCACTGCGAGCAGGGGGAAAACCGCGAAGATGGCGGCTGCAGATTGGCGTTTGTAGCCCATGAAGCAATATGTTACCAGGGCGATAACGGCGATTGCAAGGGTCACGTAGCGCACGGCCTTATTTTTTGAGAAGTTGCTTGCAAAAGCTGCCGCAGCCACAACGATCATAATTACATACTGGATTACGGTAACGGAATCAGATGCCCAGAACGAGCCTTCGAGCGGGGCATTGAGGGTGATGTTGCATTGCAACATATTTACGGCATACTTCTGGAAGGGGAAGATGGCCGAGTAGTAGAGTACGCACAGCAGGGCGACCAGCCAAAAACCGGTGCTTGAAAGGATTTTGCCAAGGTCCTTGATTTGGAACGGTTCGTCTTTCTCCTCCTCGGCATGGGTCTGCTCATCGAGTTTCTTATCCATGAAGAAGTAAACGATAAACATTATCAGGGCTATCATAAGCAGCACGACGCCGAATGCCACAGAGCGCGCAACACTGATTTCGCCGCCAAGTTCGGCAAACATAGGCGAGAAAATCATACATGTGGCAACGCCGAGGCGTGCCAGTGCCATTTCCGAACCCATGGCCAATGCCATTTCGCGGCCCTTGAACCATTTCACAATGCCTCGGCTTACGGTAATACCGGCCATTTCAACGCCGCACCCGAAAATCATGAAGCCGACAGCCGACAGTTTTGCCGATGCGGGCATCCCTTCGTAGAATGGTGAGATGCCGAGTTCGTCGAAGCCCGGTATGTAGTTGAGGTGGTTTGTGAACCAAATGTCAAGCGAGCTGCCTAAGAAGCTGTCGGTAAGTGCATACCAGTTGATTGTCGCTCCCACGAGCATAACAGCGCCTGAAAGCAGGGCTGTGAACCTGACCCCCATTTTGTCAAGGATGATTCCCGCGAAAATGAGGAAGAAGATAAACACGTTGAGGAATGTTTCCGATCCTTGCATTGTGCCGAATGCCGTTGAATCCCACCCTCGGGTTGACTGAAGGAGGTCTTTGATCGGGGATAGGATGTCCATGAAGATGTAGGAACAGAACATGGCGAAGGCGAGCAGTCCGAGTGCGGTCCAGCGTGCCCATGCCTTGTCGTTAAGGTTGCGTAGTTCAGCTTTTGCCATAAATAGAGTAATGTTGGTTTTGAGTGACAAAAGTAACTAAAAATGTCGCTAATTGGAAATTTAATGAGTATTAATGAGTAATTTTGCAGGGCTGCACGGCAGGCTTTTCATTGTCATCAGTTGTTTTGCCGGGTATGCAGCCATTTTGTTTCTTTAATAATTCCTTATAATATAAATGACGACTTCGGCACGTCCCTATACGTTCGACCGCGTTGTGCGGCTTCTGATTTCCGTTGCTGCAGTTGCTGCAGCGGTGTGGTTTATCGACATGCTAAAAGATGTGTTGCTCCCGTTTCTAGTGTCATGTCTGATTGCCTACCTGTTAGAACCGTTTGTGCAGTATAACCGTTCGATACTGAGGCTCAAGGGGCGCATGGCTGCCGTTTTTATCACCCTTTTCGAGGCTGCCCTGTTCTTTGCCATATTGATTTATTTCTTCGTACCTTCGATTATCGACGAGTTGCACCAGATGGCGGAACTGATGCGTAAATATTCGGCGTCGGATATAACCATACGTTACCTGCCCCCGGAAATCCATGACGTACTCAAGCGTAATATCGATTTCGAACATCTGGCACAGAAATTGATGAATCAGAATCTCAACGCCATGCTCGACAATGCTATGACCGTGATTCACGGGGGGCTGCATGTGATTCTCGGCATAGTGGGGTGGCTTATTGTTTTCCTGTATGTGATTTTTATCATGCTGGATTACGACCGGCTTATGCGTGGATTCAGGCTGCTGGTGCCCCCGCGATTCCGTGGTGTCGCCTATAAGCTCGGTAATGACATGAAAAATTCCATGAATCATTATTTCCGTGGTCAGGCATTGATTTCATGTTGTGTGGCCGTGGTCTATTGCGTGGGGTTCTCGTTGTGCGGGTTGCCGTTGGCTGTTATAATGGGGTTGGGAACTGCTGTTTTGTTCATGATTCCCTATTGCCAATATATTTCGATAATACCTGTGACGTTGCTATGCCTGGTCGACGCTGCCAACGGCACAGCTGATTTTTGGACGAAATGGTGGGAATGTATGGCGGTGTTTGCCGCAGTGCAGATTGTGGGTGACCTCATCCTTACACCCCGCATCATGGGCAAGGCTATGGGGCTTAATCCTGCAATCATCCTGTTGTCGCTTTCAATATGGGGGTCGCTTTTCGGTTTTGTGGGAATGATTATAGCACTTCCCCTCACCACATTGCTCCTGTCATATTATGAGCAGTATATAATAATGCGCAATGATGACGAGACTCCGGCACAGCGTAAGGAGGAGGTGCAGGAACTGAAGGATATGACCAAGCTGGACTGAAGGGAGGGCGATTTGTCCACCAAATCGGTGTTAATGTGTAATTATTAGTAAATTATGTAAAGGCTGCTTTATGCCAGCGGTCGATTAGCGCGGTCATGTCGGGGGGTACAGGGCAGGAAAAGAACATTGCCTTGCCGGTGCGGGGATGGTTGAATCCGAGTGTACGGGCATGTAGCGCCTGACGCGGGCAGGTGTCGAAGCAGTTTTTTACGAATTGGCGGTATTTTGCAGATGTGTTGCCGCGCAGTATTTCGTCACCGCCATAACGTGCATCGTTGAAAAGCGGATGCCCTGTGTGCATCATGTGAACCCTTATCTGATGTGTGCGCCCCGTTTCCAGCACGCATTTCACCACCGACACATATCCAAGTTTCTCGATTACTTCGTAGTGGGTTACGGCATGCTTGCCTATTTCCCCGTCGGGAGGGAATACGGCCATCTGCAGCCTGTCTTTCGGGTTGCGTGCGATATTCCCGGTTATCGTGCCGCTGTCGGGGTGGGGGATGCCCCACACAAGTGCGACATATTCGCGTTGGGTTGTTTTGTTGAAGAACTGTTTGCCAAGGTTGGTCTTGGCATCGGGTGTTTTGGCTACGACAAGCAGCCCTGAGGTGTCTTTGTCGATGCGGTGAACCAGTCCGAGGCGCGGGTCGCTTACATCGTAATCAGGCGTGTTGCGGAAATGCCACGCAAGGGCGTTGACCAAGGTGCCGCTGTAATTGCCGTGACCAGGGTGTACGACCAATCCGGCAGGTTTGTTCACCACCAAGAGGTCATCGTCTTCATACACTATGTCGAGAGGGATATCTTCGGCAATTATTTCGAATTCATAGCGGGGCCGGTCCATCACCACCGAAATCACATCGTCAGGCTTGACCCTGTAGTTTGACTTGACCGGTTTGCCGTTGGCCAGGATGCAGCCTGCTTCGGCAGCCTGCTGGATGCGGTTGCGCGATGATTTCTGGAGATGGTCTACAAGGAATTTGTCGACTCGAAGTAGTTGCTGCCCTTTGTCGGCGACGAATCGGAAATGTTCGAACATCCCACCCTCACCTTCGGAATCCTGTTCCTCTAAGTCGGTAAGTTCGTCGGCATCGTCGTCATATGGCATCCCGGTGACAGCCCGGCTGCCGGTTGTTTGATGATGGGTGGTTTCGTACATTTTGCGTATGATTTCTGTCGCGTTCCTATTCTATGTTCAGTTCGTCGATGGCGTTGTCGATTGCCATCGAGTCTATATCGGCACCTGTTTCGAAACTTTCTCCATAGCCTGTGCCTACTTCGATGGTGACTACCGCCGATATGGGGATACGTGCCCCGGGCTGCAATGCGACGCCGTTGAATTTCGCCCCGAGAACAAGCCCGGCATATTCCGATGTGACCGGCACTTCGCGTATCTCCTTGATTCCTATACCTTCGAACATCGACCGTGCCTGACGTGCGGATACATTATAGAAATCCGGCACTGTTATGAGTTTGGGGCTGAATGCGACTACGGTCAGATACACGTTGCCCCCTTTCTTGATTCTTGCCCCGGGGATAGGTGTTTGCTCCACAACTATGCCTGGGCGGCTGTAGCTGTCGAAAACAGAGTCGGAAATTATGGCGTTCAAGCCGGATATGTCGACATTTCCGGCCGCGCTTTCGTAGGTCTGTCCTTTGACATCGGGCACAACGCGTTCTTCGCCGTGGAATGTCCAAAAATCGAGAAACCACAGTAACATCCAGATTAACAAGCTTCCTGTCAGGATAATGTACAGGAGGTTCATAAGCACGGGATGGCGCTTGCGGAATCCTTCAGGCCGGTTCTTCACCGGGTCGTTGTTATCGTAATGGTCGCGGTTATCATAATATTCCATATCTCTCTGACGTGGCTGCCTTTGGGGGCGGCGGGGAGCATAGTCATCGTCGGGGTGTCGTAAGCGCCCGTCGGCACGTGTTGCCAGGTCGTCGGCCCAGTCGCTTTCCCTGCGCCCGCGCTGGTGAAGTCCGAATTCGCTGTCGTCGAATTCAATTGGCCGTTGACGGGTGTTGCGCCCGCTGCCGGTATATTCGTCATCGTATCCGTTCATTGTTCGGTCAAAGTATTGTTTCGCCTGATGAGGCATTTGGAATGCAAAAATACGAAAATTCCTGTAAATCCGAAACTGAGTGAAACCACACGGCTGACGCATCTTAAATAAACTTAACGGCTGTCAACCGATTTATATTGGTCAACAGCCGTTAAGTTTATTTAAGATGTGTCTGCCGTGCTCCAAACCCTGCAAATTTCCAAGGTAAAAAAGATTAATAGACCTGTTGGTTGAATTAAATTAGCGAATATTTTATCTGCCCAATCGGACGATGATTAACGAAATTGACATATTGCATGAACGCCATTGCAGCGATTTTGCCTGTCATTCGGGTGAAAAGACCCAAGTTCATTAACACGATTTCCAGCGAAATCCTTGCATATTCCGAGGATTCTGACGAGATTTGCTATGAAGTTGCGCATAAGCAGTGCGATAGCACTTAGTAGTTTGGTTACTACTAATTTGCTAATAATCTGCGAATTGTGCAACTTTTTCATTTATATATATTTAGAAATCTAATTCAACCAACGAGTTGTGAATATTTCTGGTTATTGCCTGCGCTTATCCCTTGAAGAATTCTGCGAGAAGCCTGTTACGGTCAGGATAGCGGCTTATCTCCATTATAGGATCCTGGATGGTGGAGATATGCACCGGTCTCCCTGTCCTGCGTGACGGGAACTTGATTCCGGGTCTGTCAGCCAGACTATTCCTCTCGACCCTGTTTCATGCAGTCATTTTTCAATGGGGTTCTACTAATATCAAGTTTTGTTGTATGCTTTGTTTCAAATAAAATTCAATCCTCACGACGCATTATTAATTATGAACCATACAGCGGATACAGGTGTTGAAATTGGATAGTAAATATATGTAATATCATAGTTTATGACACAATATCAATTAAAACGGGCTTACGAACCCGCTTCTCCGGAAGACGGCTTCAGGGTATATATAGACAGACTTTGGCCGAGAGGTCTCTCGCACGAGACTTTCCATTATGATTTGTGGGATAAGGATATCGCGCCGTCCACAGAACTCCGCGAATGGTTTCATGCGGATCCCGATAACCGATGGTCTGAATTTGAGACTCGATATTCCAAAGAACTGGAGACCAGCCCTTCGTTCGGGGCATTGCGACATCTTCTTGCACAGAAATCTGTAGTGACATTACTTTATTCGTCTCATGATGAACGACATAACAATGCCATTGTGGTTTACAACTTATTGACAAAATAATCTCTTAACATATCCTCCACTTATGAAAATGTTCTGTTACCAGTGCCAGGAGACCGCACGCGGCAAAGGCTGCGAGATACAAGGTGTATGCGGAAAGAAACCCGAAACGTCTGCAAGAATGGATCAGCTGCTTTACATCGCCCGTGGCATGGCCATCGTAAACCGACAGTTGCGAGAGAAAGGCGCATCAAGCAAGGATGCATCCCGGTTCATCGTCGACGCACTGTTCACCACCATCACCAACGCGAACTTCGACAATGATATGCTCGACGGCTATATCACAAAAGCCCTCGACCTGAAAAACGAACTCGAAGGAGAGTCGAAAAAGCGCGGCATGGAGCCTCCTTTCATGCCTGAGGTGTCGTATCATATCCCAAAGGAGGAATATGGCGTACATGAGGTAATCGAACACAGCGGCACTCTTGAAGAAGAAATCACAAGTGTGCTCCATGACAAGAACCCGAATATAAGAGGTCTCAAGCAGCTTGCCATGTACGGCTGCAAGGGTATGGCGGCCCGCCACGCCTGTAACCTCGGTTATGAGGACGAAGACATATATGTCGTGATAGAGAACGCCCTTGCCGAGATAAGCCGTCCTGACATAAGCGTGGATGAGCTGTTTTCGCTCGTGCTCAATGTGGGTGACGGGGGTGTCAAGGCTATGGCTCTGCTTGACAAGGCAAACACATCGACCTACGGCAATCCCGAAATCACAAAGGTAAACATCGGAGTAAGGAACCGTCCGGGCATACTCGTGAGCGGTCACGACCTCAAGGATCTTGAGGAACTGCTCGAACAGTCAGCAGGCAAAGGGGTTGACATCTACACCCACTCGGAGATGCTCCCTGCCCAGAGCTATCCTTTCTTCAAGAAATTCCCCCACTTTGCAGGTAACTACGGCAACGCATGGTGGCGGCAGATTGACGAGTTCGAGACATTCAACGGCATGTTCCTCTTCACCTCCAACTGCATCGTGCCCCCGCGCCCGAAAACCACCTACATGGACCGCGTCTACACGACCGGTGTCGTCGGAATGCCCGGCACACATTTTATCCCCGAGGGGAAGGACGGCAAAAAGGATTTTTCCGAAATCATAGAGCGGGCGCAGACATGCCAGCCGCCGACAGAGATAGAGCACGGTGAGATTGTCGCCGGATTCGCCCATAACCAGGTGCTTGCTTTGGCGCCTAAGATTATCGACCTCATCAAAAGCGGTAAAATCCGCAAGTTTGTGGTCATGGCAGGCTGTGACGGCAGAATGCCCTCGCGCAAATACTATACGGAATTTGCGGAAAGGCTTCCTAAAGACTGCGTGATTCTCACCGCAGGCTGTGCCAAATACCGCTACAACAAGCTTCCGCTCGGTGATATCGAGGGTGTTCCGCGCGTGCTCGATGCCGGACAGTGTAACGACTCCTATTCGCTCGTCGTGATTGCCAATGCTCTCAAGGACGCTTTCGGCCTGGAGAGTGTCAACGATCTGCCGATTGTCTACAACATCGCATGGTATGAGCAGAAGGCGGTGATAGTGCTTCTGGCCCTGTTGAGCCTCGGAGTGAAGAATATCCACACCGGCCCGACGCTGCCGGCGTTTTTCACCCCCGAAATTCTGAAAGTGCTTCAGGAGAAGTTCAATATAGGTACCATCGCCACCGTTGACGAAGATTTGGCTACCCTTATCGGTTGAAAGAAATGGACGGTCGGAATGTGAATCGGTTTATCCATAAATATGTGATAGCGGCGGCGCACGCCATCCTTTGGCTGGCGGCGCTGTCTCTTGCCGCATATTTCCATCTTGGCCACGGATATTCGGCTGCCGAGGCGCTTCTCGGCTCCACGCTCATGGCATATTGTGCATATGTCTGTGAGTCCGGACTGGGCACATGGCGCGTGGCGGCCGCTGCCGGTGATGTTAGGATTGATTTCAGGAAGGCCGGATTATGGGGATGGATTGTCGTGAACATAGCGGTAGCAATAACCCTGTCGTTGCTTTTTCTGAAATACCCCGAATGGTGGATATTGCTCCTCATCATACTTAACGCCGGATGGCAGAAATATATGAACGGGCGAATACCCCCGCGTTTGCAGGAAACCTTCCAGTCTGTAAAGCTATGAAAATATCATCCGGACTGTTCCTCTGCCTCGGGCTTGTCTTTGCCGCTTTATATTTTCTGATATTCGGCATCGGCTTTGTCATCACTATGAAGATTCGCAAAAAAAGAAACCTCTAAATAAATTTACGACATGTTCAGATTAAAAGACAGAATTCCATACGCTGACGGCTCCATAGCGAAGGAGATTGTCATGCAGAACCATAGCGGGCTTTCGCTCCTTATGGCAGTTGACAAGGGACTTGAGATTCCCACACATACGGCTAATGCCGACGTGCTCGTCCAGGTAATAGATGGGAGCATGGAGTTCAACATTGAGGATAAAGTACTTGAGTTGAAAGAGGGTGATGCGCTCACTATGACACCGGGTGTGAAACATTCCTTAAAGGCTACGGAACGGTTCAAGGTTCTTGTCACAAAGCTCAACGCATGAGCACGGCATCGTTCGGTCTTCAGGCATCCTGAGGGTATGGACTCCCCGGATGCCTTTATTATTTCCCGATTAGATGTCGGATAGCCATTATCGGGTGATAAATGAGCATCCTCGGGCCGGAAAAGCGCATGACCGTCTTTATTTTTTCTTTCATATCCGGACGGTAACAATGTATCCTGCATTTGCGGCAACTTCCTTTCGAATTGCTGAAAGGACAATGGCGCAGACGGCTTTCGGCATACCTCGCCAAATTCTCACACCCGGGACAAGTATCTCTATTTCCCTCTTTCAGGCGGCAATATAGACGGATCATCTCTCTTACGATCCTGATTTCGTATTCTATCTTCATTTATGGTTTGGATTTGCCGACCGGCGGTTCTGTGAGTGTTATTTTGACAACGGTTGTGCGGTCGAGGCTACGCTTGATCGCTTCATCAAAATTCCCCATGTAATTAGGTAAAAAGCGTTGGCAGAGCAGACGCAAAGCCATAATCTTTTCCGCGTTATCAGTCACAATCTCCGCCTCCCCTAAAGCGATGGCAGAGTCATAATACATAGTAAAATTCTTTTTCCCGGTCTCAAATTTCGGGGAGCATCGGCTGACGGCACTCAGACTGACAATGGGATTGGCCCTTATGCAATCCATCTTCTCCCCCTCGTCGGCGCAATGGAAATAAAACGTGTGCCCCTCCCCCCGTATCAACGACAGCGGGAGTCCGTATGGCGTTCCGTCCGGTCGTATCATCGACATCGTTACAAAGGGAGCACGGTCAAACACATTAAGCGCCCAGTCCTCATCTTTCTGCCTTGCTGCTTTTCTCATCTGCTTCATATCGCAAATTTAAGAAAAAATAAAGGAATAACAATCTGATTGTTCCTGAAGCATCAATAAGCATCCAGTCATATCGGATAGAGAGACAGCATTATCATATCCGATAAAATATTGTGATTAAGAGGTTGTTTAAAAACGATTGTTAACGGAAGTGAGTTTTCGGAGAGTAATGA
>OFGF01000572.1_pt1 | contig 30601 bp, 23 predicted proteins | sample 1521711 | NCBI WGS metagenome assembly OFGF01 (sample SAMEA3504092, study PRJEB24116) | mouse gut metagenome | biome: mouse gut; feature: mouse-associated habitat; material: faeces | place: Denmark | collected 2011 | reverse complement strand
AACCCTGCTTCAAAAAGCACACCCCCAAAAAAAAATAAATGAGAAAAATAGAATAAGAATAATAATTGCTAAAATAAGTGTTGTAGCAATAGAAAGTCCTCTTAATAAACCTTTCTTTTTTATTTTTTTACTATACAGTTGCTCTATTTTTTTCATAGGAATATTTAAAATAAATGCAATAATAATAGCTATGTAAAAAGGTGTAGCTAAGGATAGAATATAGGCAACAGTTGAAAGAACAGTTTTATAGTTAAATAATATAAATGCTAATACAATAGCATAAGTAATATAAAGCATTGTTTTATTGTTTTTGACGATTTGTGTTTTATCGATCATGAAACCACCTCTTTTATTTAATAATCATACCACAAAAGTATTTTAAAGTGTAGTCAAGCATAATTAAAAAGCATTTTTATTTGACCAAGTTTAAATAACAATATAATATAGAAAGAGAAAGGAGTTTGATTATGAAAGTTGTTGTTTTATTTAAAGATGGATTTGAAGAATTAGAAGCATTAAGTGTTGTAGATGTTTTAAGGAGAGCAAAAATACCATGTGAAATGATTGGAATGGATTCGAATATTGTTACAAGTTCACATCAAATTAAAATTCAAATGGATAAGATTTTTGATGAGAGTGTTTACCAAGCAGATATGGTTGTTTTGCCAGGAGGATTACCAGGTGCAACTTCGTTAAGAGATGATCAAAGAGTGTGTGATTTATTAAAAGACTTTGATAGTCAAGGGAAATGGATTGCTGCTATTTGTGCAGGACCAATCTCATTTGAAAAAACAGGGATAGTGAAAGGTAAAAAGTATACATGTTATCCAGGTTTTGAAAATGAAATTGTTTCTGGTTTATACCAAGATACACTTGTTTGTGTTGATCAAAATATTATTACAGGAAGAGGACCAGCGGCTGCTTTAGAGTTTGCTTATACAATTTTAGAAAAATTAGGTTATGATTCTCAAGATATAATAAAAGGAATGCAATATCATTATTTAAAGGCTCAATAGAGTCTTTTTATTTATTACCAATATTTGCTATTTGCATATATAAAATCAAATGTTATAATATATGTATAAATATTTATTTTGTTGAAGAAATGTGTTGATTTATCTTGTATATATGAGTAAGGAGGTTTTTTTATGAATATCAATCAACACATTCAATCATTTATGTTTTTGTATCGTTATGATTATTTCTTTCATTATCTTCTTATCAATAATAAGAATTTAAGGTTATTTCTTTGTCGGTATATTTCTCAAAATAATTCTATTGTTTATACAACCGTAGAGAATGGTGAAACATATCATTCATCTTATGATGGCAAAAAATTAATTATGGATATTGTTGTAAAGGATAATAAAGGAAGATACTATAATTTTGAGATGCAAAATAATCCCATAGAAGAGGAAGATCAGATTAGATTCATGAGATATGGAGAAAGACTAGTAGATATACAGGAGAAGAAAGGAAAACAACTGCAAAATATCAAACCAGTTTACCAGTTGATTCTTTATACAGGAAGAGAAATAGAAGGGTTGAATAGATACAGACATGATATCAGAAAAGCAGATGAACAGGAGAATATGAGTTTCAAAGGAGATAGAGTTAAGACCATCATATTACAAATAGAGAAAATGAAGGAGGAGTATGAAATGGAAAGAGAGCTAGGAGTGATGGAACAACTGAATTATTTGTTTTATTATAATGAGGTACATAGATTTAGTGAGATGGATGAGATAGTAAGGGAAGTGGTAAAGATGCATGAAGAGTTTATAGAGGGTGAGGACTTTATAAGGGCGTACGAAATAGAGAGGGAAAGAAGTCTTATTGCAGCAAAGATGCAAATAGCTAAAGATGAGGGAATGAGTCAGGGAATAAACCAAGGAAAACATGAAGAAAAAATAGTAAATGCTAAAAAACTTATTCAAATTTTTTATAATGTTGAAGAGACTCAATGGATTGAAAAATGTAAAGATGAGCAACTTGATAAAATATATAACATTATTAATCAAGTTGATTATGAAGAATTTAAAAAGCTTATGCAAGAATAGAAAATTTAACTTTTCTATTCTTTTTTTACAAATGTAAGAGTTTGATTAGAACTTAAAGTATTATCATATATAAAACCATCAATGTTAAGATTTTTAATTTCATCTAAAGTTGTTATTTCTTTTAAAATCATTTGATCAAGCATTTTCCCTCTAGCTTTTTTAATAATCATAGCATTTCTTCTTATCTTATCATTTTTCATTTCTATAAAATCAATAAAATAAAGATGTGGATGATGAATCATAGAAGTAAACTCTTGAGATGCTAAAGAAATAATCAAATCTTCATTTTCAAAATATTGATAAATAGGAGTATACCAATACTCATAAAGATTAATATAATCAGGTTTCATAGTCATATCTAAGCGATAAGGAGTAATTCCAGTATTATATTTTAAGATACCATAATATGCAGATAAAATATTAAAATGTTGATTAAGATAATGTGAATGTTCCTCATACATTTCTAAATGAAGTTGTTTAAATACTGTGCCTTGATATAAAGACAAGGCAGGGTGAATAGGATATTCTTGATGAAAATAATCATAGACTTTAAGAGCTTGTTTATATGATATTTTCATTAATTCACATAATTTTTCATCATTGTAGTTCATAAGTATAGAATGTAAATAATTTGTTTCGTTAGGATGCAGTAAAGGAGTACATTCAAAATTACTTTTTTGATATTTCATAGTTTTACTAGGAGCGATAATCACTTTCATATAAATCACCTCATTTAAGATTATAAAGTATTTCTTAATTTGATGAAAGAAATATGATATAATCTTGAACGGGTGAAGAAAGATGAATACAATAATTATTAATAAAATACTTATGCATATGTTAGATTTTGAACATAGAAAAATATTTCATTCTACAGCATTTGTAGACTTAAATGAAACAACAATAGACTATTATCATAAGAAGTTAGAAAAAGCTTTAAAATCTCCAACAATGAAAGAGTTGACAGTTGGTTCAATGCATGAATTGATGTTAAGAAGTGAAAGAATGTTAGAGAATGAAGATAATTTTATGAAACAAGCACATGATTTAACTGATCAATTATATCAATTAGGAGCTGTCATTGAAGAAATGCCTAATTGTAATGTTTTGTTTGTTGATTGCATCAAAGATGGAGAAAAACACATTGTTATTTTAAAACTAAATTATCGTACAATACCAATGAGTATAGTAGAAGAAGGGATTGTACGTATTACTAAACAACAAGTTTTACCAACTGCAGGAGCAACAGTAGATGAAGCTATTATTATAAATATGGATACAAAGCAATTATATTTAATTGAAAAAAAATATATGATAGATGGAAAGAATGATTATTATTTAAATCCACAATGGATTAAAGGTGAAGAACAATTAACAGATAAGCAGAAGTTTAATACAATGAAAAAAGTGATAAGAAAAATGGATGATATATATAATGTTAATGACGGAAAAGCTTTACCATTAATGAAACAAGAAATTAATGAAAAAATAGAAACTCATCAACCAGTTAAACCTTTAGAAATTGTTAAAAAGGTGTTGGAAAAAGATTATCAAGCACAAGAAGAGAGTGAATTGATGTTGAAAGATTTAGGGATTAGTGAAGAAGATAAAATTCAAAGTATTTCAACAACATCTATGGATATGTGTAAATTGGTTTTAGATGATGAGATTGAAGTTAGTTTGCCTATTGATGAATATTTACAAGGAAGTCATTTAGAAAAAAGAAAAGAAGAAGATGGAACATACTCTATAATCTTAAAAGATATTAAGGAAGTCATTATTAAATAGAGAAATAAGATTTTATCATTGATTATGAATATAATGCATTTTTGTATGAAATCATGTATAATAATCTATATGAAAGGGGTTTAATTATGGCACAATTAGATAATTTTTTAATTCAGTTATTTCATGAAGGTAACTGTTTACAGGTTTATAAAGTATTTGGAGCACATATTGAAACTGTAGATAAACAAAAGGGTGTTCGCTTTACTGTTTATGCTCCTAATGCAAAGAGTGTACAAGTTGTTGGGGATTTTAATCAGTGGAATGGTGAAAATCATTATATGGAAAAATATACTGATGGAGGGATATATACATTATTTATTCCTAAAATGAAACAATATGATACATATAAATATCGTATTGAAACACCTAACGGATCATTAGTAGATAGAGCTGACCCTTATGCTTTTTTTAGTGAACTACGTCCAGGAACAGCCTCAAAAGTATTTAATATTAATGGTTATAGATGGGCAGATAAAAGATGGTTAAATAAACGTACAAAAAACTTTGATAGAGTTCTTAATATTTATGAAGCTAATATTGGTTCATGGAAAATGAAAAAAGACTTTACTGATGAAGAAGATGGAGAATTCTATAGTTATGAAGAAATGATTGATCAAATCATCCCATATGTGGTTGAAAATGGTTATTCACATATAGAATTGATGCCTTTGAATGAGTTTCCATTTGATGGATCATGGGGATATCAGCCAACAGGTTATTATAGTGCTACAAGTCGCTATGGACACCCAAAACAATTAATGGCATTTATTAATGCTTGCCATAAAAATAATATTGGTGTCATTATGGATTTTGTGCCTGCACATTTTGTTAAAGATGGACATGGATTATATCAATTTGATGGAGGGTTTGTTTATGAGTACCCAGATATCAATTTAAGATATACAGAATGGGATAGTTGTTATTTTGATTTGGGACGAGAAGAAGTAAGAAGTTTCTTAATGTCTGCTGTTCATTTTTGGGCTGAATATTTTCATATAGATGGAATTAGATTTGATGCAATTAGTAATCTTATTTATTGGAAAGGAAATAAAGAAAGAGGTATAAATGATGGGGCTATTGAATTCATGAAACGTATGAATTCACATATGAATGGATTATATCCTGGAGTTATGCTTATTGCTGAAGATTCAACAGATTATCCAAATGTTACAAAAGCACCACATGCTGGAGGACTAGGTTTTGATTATAAATGGGATTTAGGGTGGATGAATGATACTCTTGCCTATTTTAAAAAAGATCCAATTTATAGACAATATCCAGATACACATAATAAGTTAACATTTTCAATGATGTATTTTTATAGAGAAAACTATATTTTACCATTCTCGCATGATGAAGTTGTTCATAGTAAAGGCACAATTTTAGATAAAATGTGGGGAAATAATGATCAAAAATTTGCACAATGTAAGGCTTTATATCTTTATATGATGACACATCCTGGGAAAAAATTGAATTTTATGGGAAATGAATTGGCAGAATATAAAGAATGGGATGAAAAAAAGGCTTTAGGTTGGGTATTATTAAAATATCCACAACATGATTCATTCCATAGATACTTTAGAGATTTAAATCATTTGGTATTGAAGCATCCTGCATTATATCAATATGATTATTATCCAGAAGGGTTTGAATGGTTAGTTGTAGATGATTATAATCAAAGTGTTTTTGCTTATGTAAGAAAAGCACCTGATGGAGATTTATTGGTTTGTGTTATGAATTTTGTTGGAAATACGCATAAAGGTTATCGTATACCAGTTCCAGTTGCTGGAACATATAAGGAAATTATGAATACAGATACTGACTATTATACTGGAAGCAATTTTGTAAATAAAAGAGCAATAAAATCACAAAAAGTAGCGTGTTTAGGCAAAGAAAATTCAATTTTAGTTGACATTGCGCCATTCTCAGGTATGATATTCATGTTAAAAGGCAAATAGGGGGAATATAGAATATTATGTTTAAAACAAAAGAAGAATTTAAATATGAATTTTCAAAAAGAATTATTGAGTCATATGGTAGAACAGTAGAAGAATCACATATGACTGAAAAGTTTATGGTTCTTGAATCTATGGTAAGAGACTATGCCTCAGTGAATTGGGCCATGACAAAAATGGTTACAAAAACAAATTATCAAAAACAAGTTCATTATTTTTCTATGGAATTTTTAATTGGACGTTTATTAGTAAATAATATGATGAATTTAGGAATTTATGAGATTGCTAAAGAAGGTCTTGCAGAATATGGAATTAATATTCATGACTTAGAAGAATTAGAGTCTGATGCCGGACTTGGAAATGGTGGATTAGGAAGATTAGCAGCATGCTTCATGGATTCTTTAGCATCACTTTCTTATCCTGCATTTGGACATACTATTCGTTATGAATATGGTTTATTTAAACAAAAAATTGAAAATGGTTATCAAGTTGAAGTTCCTGATCAATGGTTAAAATTAGGAAATATGTGGGAAGTTAGAAAACCAAAGCATGCTGTTGATGTTAAGTTTTGGGGACATACAGTTTGGAATGAAGAAACAGGAAAATGGGATCATATTGATGCTGAATGTATCCGTGCTGTACCATATGATATGCCAGTTGTTGGAAATGATACAACAGTTACAAACACATTACGCTTATGGCATGCAGAACCAAGTGATAACATTCCATCTAATAAAGACTTTAGACAATATGCACAAGAAGTTCGTGATATTTGTCAAAACTTGTATCCTGATGATTCTACACTTGCAGGAAGAACATTACGTTTAAAACAACAATATTTCTTTGTTGCTGCTGGAGTACGTTCAATTGTTAGAGCGCATTTGCGAGTTTATCCATCTTTAAATAACTTCCATGAAAAAAATGTCATTCAATTAAATGATACACACCCAGTCTTAGTTATACCAGAATTAATGAGAATATTAATTGACGACTATAATTTAGAATGGGATGATGCTTGGCATATTACAAAGAATACATGTGCATATACAAATCACACTATTTTATCTGAAGCTTTAGAAAAATGGCCTATATCTACAATGCAATCATTGTTACCAAGAATTTATCAAATTATTGAAGAAATCAATAGAAGATTTATTGGATATGTTAAAAATGCAAGTGATTATGATGAAGATTTATTAAATAGAGTTATGATTATTAAAGATGGTCAAGTTCATATGGCTCATTTAGCAATTGCTGGAAGTTTCAGTGTTAATGGAGTTGCAAGACTTCATACACAAATTTTAATGGAACAAGAAATGAAAGATTTTAATTTCTTATATCCTAATAAATTTAATAACAAAACAAATGGTATTACTCATAGAAGATGGTTAGCATATTCAAATCCAGAATTATCTGCATTGATTAATGAAACAATTGGAAATGACTGGATTAAACACCCTGAACAATTAGAAAAATTAATGGATTATGCTAATGATTCAATAGTTCAAGGTAAATTCTTAAATATCAAACAACAAAGAAAACAGATATTAGCTGACTATATCTTAGATCATAATGGAATTGTAGTAAATCCAAATAGTATTTTTGATATTCAAGTGAAAAGATTGCATGCTTATAAACGTCAATTATTAAATATTATGCATGTTATTTACTTGTATCAAGAAATGAAAACAAACCCTGAGTTTAGAATTCAACCAAGAACATTTATTTTTGGAGCAAAAGCTGCACCTGCATATTATTTTGCAAAGAAAGTCATTAAGTTAATTAACAGTGTTGCAGATATTGTTAATAATGATCCAGAAACAAATGAATATTTAAAAGTTGTGTTCATTGAAAATTATGGTGTAACAATTGCAGAAAAAATTATGCCTGCTGCAGATGTTTCAGAACAAATATCAACAGCTGGAAAAGAAGCAAGTGGTACAGGAAATATGAAATTCATGATGAATGGGGCTGTAACAGTTGGAACATTAGATGGAGCTAATGTTGAAATAGCTGAACGTGTTGGCGATGATAATGTTATTATCTTTGGTTTAAAAGATAATGAAGTGAACAATTTAAGACAACATGGTCAATATAATGCTTGGGATTATTATAACAATAATCCAAAGATTAAACGTGTTGTTGATTCATTAGTTGATGGAAGTTTCCATGAATCAAGAGAAGAATTTAGAATGATTTTTGATGAATTAATGAATAGAAATGATGAATATTTCTTATTTGCTGATTTTGAAGCATATGTTGCTGCTCAAGAAAAAGTTAATGAGCTTTATCAAGATAAACAACGTTGGGCAAGAATGTGTCTAGTTAATATTGCTCAATCAGGATATTTCTCTTCTGATCGTACTATTGAAGATTATGTTGCTGATATTTGGAAATTAGATAGAGTAAAAAGATAAGTATTACTTGATATATAAATAAAAGGAAAAGATGACTTTGTAAATACATTGTTCATCTTTTTTTATATAGAATTATATATATTAAAATATAAAAATATGATAATTATAATACTATTATTTGAATTGACTAGCAGTAATAAGTGCTAGTATTTTTTGATATGAATATGACAAAATTATTTATATTTTTTCATATTTTGAAATTAAACTCCAAAAAATAATATAGTATATTTACATTTACTCCAACTTATGTTAATATACAAATGGAGTGGAATTTCAAAATAAATAATATAAAAGGAGTAAAACTAAAATAGGAGTGATGTTATGGTAAGTAAATTAATACGAGCTTTAAAAAATGAGATGAAAATAAAAGATATGATAACTTGGTTTATATTAAGTTTTCTATGTGTTTTATTTGTGTATCTTTTTATTGTAAAAAGATCATTTCATATTTTACTCTTTATAGAGGTTTTAGGATTTTCTATTATTTTTGTTTTAATGATGATTGGAACAAAAGCTTATGGATATTTTTTAGATGGCTATTATCAATCATATATTGATCGTCAAAATAAAAAGCAGAAAAAATAAACAAAATATGATAGGAAAATAGTGAATCATTTGAAGTGGCTATAATTTGTATTGATTTATTGGGGAAAGACAGTACAAATTTAGTATAGAATCTAATGATAGAAAGGAGATTAGAATATGGCAAAATTAGATTATAAAGCAATGTCAAAAGACATACTCTTTCATGTTGGTGGATCTGAAAACTTAGCAAATGTCAATCATTGTGCAACACGACTTCGTTTAAAGCTCAAAGATTCAGAAAAAGCTAACAAAGCAGAGTTGAAAAAAATTGATGGTGTTCTTGGGGTTGAAGTTGCAGGACAAGAAACACAAATTATTGTTGGTCAAATTATTGAAGATTTATTTTTGGCTTTTGAAGAAGAATCTGGTGTTAAAGGAGGAGTTGTTGATGAAAACTTAGATCCTAATCTAAGTAAAAAAACTCCAGTAACATTATTCTTAAGTTTTCTACAATTAATGGCTGGTATTATGTCCCCTGTAATTCCAACATTAATTATTGCAGGTTTTTTCTCATTGATTTTAACTTTGGGAACAACTCTTTTTGGATTGGATGCAACAACATCAACATATACAATCCTTTATAATATTTCACAGGCACCATTTTATTTCTTGCCAATTATGGTAGCATATACATCTGCAAGAAAATTTAATGTAGAAGCACCAATGGCAATGTTATTAGCTGGTATTTTATTATATCCAGGTTGGGTAGATTTGGTTAATGCAGGAAGTAATTCAGGATTTACTTCTTATTTTGGAATACCTGTTTATTTATGTGCTTATAATGCTTCTACATTACCAATTGTTTTATCTGTTTGGATTATGAGTAAGGTTGATGGAGTATTAAAGAAAATTATCCCAAATACAATCCGTTATTTCTTAAAACCAGTTTGTTTGATTTTTATTATGTCAATCATTACACTATCATTAACAGGTCCTTTAGGATACTTAATTACTGATTATATTGCAGCAGGAATTAATTTTGTTCGTGAGAATGTTCCTTGGTTAACTGTTCCTGCAATTTACTTATTCTCAGCAACATTTGGTATATTCTGTCCAGGATTCCATTTGGCATTGATTCCAATTGCAACAACAAACTTTTCAACTTTGGGATATGATGATGTTATTAATATGTGGTTCTTCTCTGGAACAACAGTTCCTGGGTTTACTGCTTTATGGTTCTCGATTAAAACAAAGAGTGTTAAAGGAAGAAATGTGGGTATTCCAGCTGCAATCGCTGCATTATTTGGGGGAATTTCTGAACCAACGATGTATGGAATCTTATATAAAGTCCCTATTCTTTATATAGTTAATACCATTGCAGGAACAGCTTTAGCTATTTTTAACGGAATTGTAGGAACAAAAGCATATGCTTATGGGGCTTACTATTTAACGAATTTACCATTATTTTACTCTGAGTCAGATCCAGGTAATTTATATAAAGCTTTGATTGGTATTGCCATTGTTGCAGTCATTACTTTTGTAGGTGTTATGTTTACAAAATGGGAATATCTCGAAGATGATGATGCGTCTGTTGCTCCTCCAACAATGAAATTATTTAAAAAAGATTAGCTGGATAAAAAGGGTTGGAGCATCGCTTCAAGCCCTTCCTATTTTTGTAAGTAACATATTATAAAAGCCTCAATATACGACAATTTACTTAATTTAGTTCATAAGTTATGATATACTTTATTTATATATGGAGGTACTTTTATGACAACAACAATGAGTTTAAGCAGCCAAATTAAATCAATTTATCCAAGTTTAACCAAAGCAGAGAAAAAAGTGGCTGATTATATTTTAAAACACTTAGATATCTTGAATACAAAGACCCTTTCTCAAATGTCCAAAACGGTACATGTTGGTGAGGCAACAATCATGCGCTTTATTTATAAACTAGGTTATGAAAATCTAGCTCAATTTAAAGTAGCTATTATTCAGGAAAATTTAATTAATGATAAGAGTGAAGAGGATAATGAATCAGCTGAAGGATATGCAAAATTTGTATATAAATTATTAAAAGATACAATACGTGCAAATGCAAAAGAGGATATTGAAAAAGTTGCAAAATTGATTGAAACTGCTTCTCATGTTTATTTCTTTGGAAATGGAACTTCAGGATATTCAGCTCAGGTAGCTGCTTATCGTTTCTTTAGGGCAGGAGTATCTTGTGAAGGTATTACAGATGTTCATATGATGACAATGAAATCTGCTTTAGTTAAAAAAGATGAGTTGGTTATTGCTTTTTCTCAAAGTGGTGATAATTCAGATATAATTCATGCAGCAAAGTTTGTTAAAAAAAATCAATGTCCTATTGTAACAATTACTGGACGTACACATAGTTTTTTATCGAAATTGGGAGATGTAAGTTTATTTCATGCACCTTTATCATTAACAGATAAAAGTTATTATGGTGGAACTTTAGGAATTATAATTCAAGAATTTATATTAGAATTAATTTTTAAAATTTATTCTCAAAGAAATTTAGAAAAAGTAGATGAAATACAAAGAGTTACAACATTATCAACAGATTTATTTCATAAAACTTTATACAATGAAACAGAAAAAACAAAAGATGAAGATTAATTTTTTTTAGAAGTATGAAAAGAGGTGATAAGTATGCTAGAAAAACGCATTTTTATTTCTTGTGATGATCATGATATTCCTATGGTCTTAGCTTATCCTGATAATGAAGGACCATTTCCATGTATGCTTTTATTACATGGCTTTATGTCATACAAAGAAGGAGATGGATATCTTTTTAGAAAAACTGCAGAAAAGTTTGCAGAGGTTGGAATTGCTAGTGCTAGAATTGATTTTTGTAGTATGGGAGAAAATCGTTATTCTCGAGTTCACTATGGTACAGAAATATGTGTTAAAGAAGCGAAAACAGCATTTGAATATCTTCAATCAAATGAAAATATATTAAGTGATCGTATTGGTATTTTAGGTCATAGTATGGGTGGAAGAATTACTTTTTTAAGTTCTACTTTACCTTCAAAATGCTTAGTAACATTTAATGGAGCAGTAAATGTTGAAAAACCTGGTCGATTGATAATGAAAGGATTAGATCAAAAAGAGATTGAAAAGCAAGGATATGCAATTTATCAGACAAGTGATGGACGTTCAGAATTATTGTTTCCTAAATTTGTAGAAGATTTACAGATTCATTCAGACGCCATTTATAAATATAAAAATCCAATCTTAATATGTGTAGGGGCGAATGATCCTACACTTAACCCTCATGTTAGTTATGATTTTGTTGAAAAATGCCAAATGCAAAATGTTGATATGCTTGTTATTGATGAAGCAAATCATACATTTAATGCAAAAACAGGTGATTATACAAAAGTTTATGAGCTTTTAGAGAAAGTTGTCTTATGGCTTAAAGAATATTTATAATATAACAACAAATAATGAAAGGAGGAAGAATATGCGAGAATATGATCAGAATTTGGTTAATGTGATTCAACAAAAATCCTATATAAAAAATATTGATGGAATTGATATTATGATGAAGCCAGTTCCAGATGATGAAAGAGAACATGTTGTAGATCCACGTGTTATAGAAACAACTAAAATTAAAATGAACGTTAAATCTTTAGATCCTCATACTAAGTTTTCATTACATGGAAATCGTGTGCGTTTAGATAAAATTAGTCATGATATCACTACAACGAATGTTCAAGAAGATGAAGATCTTGTAGAAATTAATCATGATCATTATATTGATGTTTATACATTTACACCAGAAAATTATGAAAAAGGACGACCTGTTCTTATATATTTGCATGGGGGAGGATATATGACAGGAGATATTGCTGAATTTAGAATGGCAATGCGTTTTATATGTGAACAATCAGGATGTAAGGTTATTTTTCCTGAATACCGTTTATCTCCAGAAAATCCATACCCAGCAGGAATTGATGATTGTCATGGGATTATTGAATGGGTTTATGAAACTGCTGATGAATTAGGTGTTAATCGTCATAAGATTATGGTAGGTGGTGATAGTGCTGGTGGAGGACTTACAAACTCTTGTCTATTTTTAGATAAGGATTTACATCATATCCATTATGCATATGAATTTTATGCAGCTTTTGATTTGAATTTTCAAAAATATGAAGCCGTTTATTCTGATGATCTTTTTCCTGTTATTGAAGAGCATAAAATCTATGCTAAAAATAGAATTGACCGTATCCGTTTTAGTGGAAATGTAGGTGATTTATACTTACATGGACGTATATCTCATAATGAACCAATCGTTTCTATTTTATCATGTGAAGATCTCTCTTGGTTGCCATCTATGAGTGTTGTTTGTGGTGAATATGATTATTTACGTTTACTTTCAGATATCTTTGTTAAACGAGCATTAGAAGCTGGAGTAGAAGTTCGCTCTTTAAGATATCTTGGTTGTGACCATGGTTTTATGGAAAAAGTTGGGGTATTGCCTCAAGCAGAAGAAGTTTTATTAGATTTAGCAAATATTTTAAAAGGATTATAAAAAAAGAAACCCTGTAAAATCATCTTTACAGGGCTTTTAATTAATAACTTGTCCTTTTTTAACAGTATTGATACAAGAAAATTCTACTTTATCATCCTTGTTAATTGGTTCACTAATAATTAACATAGTCGTTAAATCATATCCAGCTTCTTTTATTTTTTCTCTTTTTATTTGTAATAGTTTTTGACCTGCTTTCACTTTTTCTCCTTGTTTGGCATAAAGTTTAAATCCTTGTCCTTTAAGGTTAACAGTATTTATACCAACATGAACAAGAATACCCATTCCATCTTTTCTACGTACAGCAAACGCATGACCTGTTGGATACATCATTTCTAATACACCATTACAAGGTGATACAATTGTGTTGTCATTAAGTTCAAAAGCAATAGTTTGACCTAAAAGCTCCTTTGAAAAGACAGAATCCTGAATTTCATTTACTGGAACAAGTGTTGCATCAGCTATTGCAACAATATCTGTATCACTATATTCTATTTCTTCTTTTTTAAATTTTGAAAATAATCCCATAAATTTTTCTCCTTTGTTTATTGTTTAAAATACATAAAATAAAATCATATCTCTATTGAAAATATTTATAATGAGAAATATAAATGATTTTTAATAGAAATGAATGTGTTGGAGTGATTTTATATCAAAATGTAAAATAAATGGAGTCTTACAATTTCTATAATATCATATTTTCAATGATTTTCAAGTTTTACAGTATGATATTATATACTTTTTATGGGGTATTATATTCTTATTTTTTTGTTATATCATCACTCTTTGATAGTTTTTTTAAAAAGTTTATGTTATACTGTTTGAGACAAGAAAAGTGAAGGCTTTTCTTATTTTGCGTTTATAAAAAGGAGATCAGTTATGGAAGAATCGGCAATCAGAATGAAAGCTTATGCAGTGAGTTTTAATGAAATTCGCGTTTATCTTTCAAAGAATTATTATAATGGAATTAGTAGTAAATTTTATTTAAAAGATTTATGGACAGAAGAAATTGTTTTGCTTCAAGGTGATGCTTTAGATAGTTCGAATTCTGATTTTCAAGAATATGCTTTACATACAACATTTGAAATTGGTAGAGTTTATAAGATAATAGATGCATATGGTTTAACATGTTTTTTAGATTTCTCTAAGTTATCTATGTGTAAAGAATTTGATGATTTTTATTATTATGATGGGAATGATTTAGGGTGTACTTATACAAAAGAAAGATGTACTTTTAAAGTATGGGCACCTTTATCAACAGGAATTATATTAAAAATAATTAAAGATCATAAGGAACATCTATATTCAATGGAAAGAGGAGATAAAGGTGTATATCATTGTGTTGTTGATGGTGATTTAGAAAATGCTCAATATTTTTATTTAGTAAAACATGCTGGTAATTATGAAATTACTATGGATCCATACGCATATGCAGCTTCATCTAATGGAAGAACGAATATTGTTGTTGATTTAGAAAAGATCCAAATACAAAGTTATCAATTACCTCCTATGAAACAAAAAACAGATGCAATCATATATGAAACAAGTGTAAGAGATTTCTCTATGGCAGATTCAAGTGGAATGAAAAATAAAGGAAAGTTTTTAGCTTTTACTGAGGAAGGAACATCAACTGATTGTGGGTATTCAACAGGATTAGACTATCTTACTCATTTAGGTATTACCCATTTACAATTAATGCCTATTAATGATTTTGCAACTGTTGATGAAAGAAATCCTTTAGAATTATATAATTGGGGATATGATCCAGCACAGTATAATGTTACTGAGGGGAGTTATGTTACTGATTCAGAAGATGGGTATAAACGTATTGCTGAAGCAAAACAAATGATTGAAGCATTACATTCAAGAGGAATACGTGTTGTTTTAGATGTTGTTTATAATCATATGCATGATGTAAATCAAAATGCTTTAGAAAAAACAGTTCCGCATTATTTCTTTAGAAGATATGCTGATGGAAAGCTTTCAAATGGTTCATGGTGTGGGAATGATGTCAATACAACAGCTAAAATGTGTAGAAAATATATTTTAGATATGTGTAAAAGATGGCAATCTTTGTATGGAATTGATGGTTTTCGCTTTGATCTTATGGGGCTTATTGATATAGAAACAATAAAATTAATTAATCAACAATGTAAAAGTGTAGATCCTTCTTTTATGATATATGGAGAAGGTTGGAATATGATGACAGCAATAGATGAGGATAAGCGTACAACAATTCAAAATAATAGACAAGTTCCTGATATTGGCTTTTTTAATGATTTTTTTAGAGATACATTAAGAGGAACAAATCAAATGGAATCAAAAGGATATTTTTCAGGGGATACTTATAAAACAAATGATGCTATAAGAGCAATGTGTAATTTTGATATGTTTGATAATATTTCGCAATCTATTAATTATGTAGAATGTCATGATAATGCAACAACATATGATAAATTACAGATTTCTAATTATGATGAAAGTGATGATATAAAGAAGAAAAGATTAAGATTAGCATTAGCTGCTGTTATTTTATCTCAAGGAATACCATTTATTCATAGTGGTCAAGAATTCTTTAGAACAAAATATGGTCTTGAAAATACTTATAATGCTGGAGATCAAGTCAATGCACTAGATTGGAAACGCAGGGATGAAGAAATTGAAACAGTGGAGCTGATCAAGTTTTTGATTCGTTTAAGGAAAAATAATCCTTGTTTTAGATATAATGATTATGAAATCATGCGAGAGAATATATCTATGGAGAATTTAGAACATCGTATGATTAAGTATCAATTACATCAAGATGAAGGAGAATATAGTGATTTTATTATATATTTGAATCCTTCGCCAGATTCTTTTGATGTAGAAATAGAAGATAAATATAAAATTATTTATCATAGTGAAAATAATCAAATTATTGATGGAAAAGTAACAATATCAGGAGTGAGCTTTGTTATTGTTGCAAGATAGGAGAGTATATGAAATTAATTGTTGGGTTAGGAAATCCAGGAAAAGAATATGAAAGAACAAGACATAATGTTGGGTTTATGGTTATAGAGCGTTTGGCTCAAGAAATGAATGTTTCTATCTCTAATTCTAAATTTAAAGGAGAATATGTTAAATTGAAGTATAAAGGAGAGGATATCATTTTATTAAAGCCAATGACTTATATGAATTTATCTGGAGAATCAGTAATTCAAGTTATGAAATTTTTTAAGTTAGATATCCAAGATCTATTGGTTATTTATGATGATTTGGATATGCCTACTGGTAAACTTCGTTTAAGAGAAAGTGGAAGTGCAGGAGGACATAATGGTATAAAGAATATTATTTCTCAAGTAGGGACACAATCTTTTAAAAGAATAAGAGTGGGGATTGATAGACACCCATATATACCCGTAGTTGATTATGTTTTAGGACGTTTTCAAAAAGAAGAACAATCACTGATTGAAGAAGGAATTGAAAATGCAGTGAAAGCCATTCAAGTTTATTTAGACAAAGGGTTTCATATTGCTATGAATACATTTAATTAGGAGAAAAAAATGAAAAAGATTACTCATATTTTAAAGAATAATCCTGCTTATTTAACAATGCTAAAAGGAAAAGGAGAAATTGTTGTATCTCACGCTAGTGATGAAGCTATACTCATCGCTAGTGCTTTTTTCACTTCTCCTCAAACAATGCTTATTGTTAAAGAAAATCAATATCAAGCACAATTGCTTTATCAAGAACTTTATCCATTACTACATAATAGTGTTTTATTTTTTCCAAGTGATGAATCATTAAGAATAGAGGCATTAGCTTATTCAAAAGAATTAATGGGTGAAAGAGTCAACACTTTGGCATCTCTTTGTGAAGATGAACCATATGTTGTTATTTGCCATACTCATAGTTTTTCACGCTATGTCCCAAATCAATCCCTTTTTATGGAAAATATCATTTCTTTAAAAGAGGGAATGACTATTGACCCATTAGAGTTAAGAGAGAAACTTATACATAGTGGATATCAAATGATACAAAGAGTTGATGAACCATTTTATTATGCTAAACGAGGAGGAGTCATAGATGTTTATTCTATTCAATATGATAATCCTATTCGTATAGAATTCTTTGATGATGAAATAGAAAATATAAGATTTTTTGATAAAAACTCTCAAAAATCACTCAATACAGTAAAAGAAGTTTCTATTCTTCCAGCAACTGATATGTTATATAGTGATAATGAAATAGTTGAAGTTATTAAAAAAATAGAAGAATTAAAGGAAAAAACAGATTGTGAAGAATATCAAGATGATTTAGATGAAGAAATATCAATAGATATAGAATCTTTAAAAGGACATGACTATTCTTCACGTATATATCAATATTTAAGTTTATTTACTTCTACAACACATCTATTATCATATTTTAAACAACCTCTTTATATCACTTCTGGATATGATAAAATCATGCAATCTTATCGTCAATATGTTGAAGAAACTTTTTTCTATACACAAGAGTTACAAGGAATAGGAAAGATGATTAAAGGCTTATCTTTATATCATAATATAGAAGCAGATATAAGAAAGGCTGATATAGAATTTGTTGATTTTAGAACAAATGATAAGCAAGTTTCTTTTCTAACAAGAGAAGTACAACTATCATTATTGAATGAAAAACAATTAATTCAACAGATAAAGGATTATTTAGTAAAAAATAAAATATTAATGTGTTTAGATAATAATCATCAAATCCAACTTATGATTGATTTATTAGAAAATAATCATATTTTATATACAATGGTTGGGAATGATGATCATATTTATGAAGGTGTTAATATTTATATGGGAAATTTAAAATCTGGTATGGATTTTTATGAAGAACATATTATTTTATTAACAGAAACAGAGTTATTTAAAGTGTCTTCTCAAAAGAGGAAGGGCTATATAAAATATAAAGATGCTAAAGTTATTAATGATTATACAGAATTGGAAATTGGTGATTATGTTGTTCATGATACACATGGTATAGGGCAATATATGGGAATTAAAACATTACAAGTAAAAAATGCTCATAAAGATTATCTATATATTGCATATAAGGGGAATGATACGCTCTATATTCCAGTCGAGAATTTTAAGTTAGTAAGGAAATATGCTTCCAGAGATGGAAAAGCTCCTAAGATACATGCTCTTAACAGTACAGAATGGCAAAAGACAAAACAAAGAGTACGAAATAAAGTTGATGATTTAGCAGATAAATTAGTTGCATTATATGCAGCAAGAATGAAGCAGTCTGGTTTTGCTTATCCTCAAGATAATGCATTGCAAATTCAGTTTGATGAATGTTTTGGTTATGAGTTAACTCCAGATCAGCAAGATGCAGTGAGAGAAATTAAGGCAGATATGGAATTACCAAGACCAATGGATCGTTTATTATGTGGAGATGTTGGATTTGGCAAAACTGAAGTTGCTTTAAGGGCTTGTTTTAAGGCTATACTTGCTAATAAACAAGTAGCATTCTTATGTCCTACAACAATTCTTTCTTCACAGCACTATCATACAATGATTAAACGTTTTGAGAATTTTCCAGTAAATATTGCTTTATTAAATCGTTTTACAACTACACAAAAGAAAAAACAGATTTTAACTGAACTTAAAGAAGGTAAAATTGATTTATTAGTAGGCACACATAGAATATTATCTAAAGATGTTGAGTTTAAAGATTTAGGTTTATTATGTATAGATGAAGAACAACGTTTTGGTGTAAGACAAAAGGAACAAATTAAGGAACTTCGTCAAACAGTAGATGTTTTAACTTTAACAGCAACACCTATTCCAAGAACTTTACAAATGTCTTTGATGGGAATTAGAGGTTTATCGCAAATAGAAACACCACCTTTAAATAGATTGCCAGTTCAAACATATGTTATGGAAAAAAGTGAACAATTAATCAAACAAGTTATTGAAAGAGAATTAGCTAGAAAAGGACAAGTCTTTTATCTTTATAATAAAACATCAAATATTGAATCAGTTGCTAATAATATTGCAAGAATTATTCCTTCAGCTAAAGTAGGAATAGGTCATGGAAAGATGACAAAAGATCAATTAGAGGATGTTATGCAAGCCTTTATTGATAAGGAATATAATGTTTTAGTTTGTACAACCATTATTGAAACAGGTATAGATATACCAAATGCCAATACAATTATTATTGAAGATGCAGATAAGTTTGGATTGTCACAATTATATCAAATTAAAGGACGAGTTGGACGAAGCGAAAGAATGGCGTATGCTTATCTTTTATATCCTAAGAATAAACAAATGAATGAAGAAGCAACAAAACGATTAAAAGCTATTAAGGAGTTTGCTCAATTAGGTAGTGGATATAAAATAGCAATGAGAGATTTATCGATTAGAGGATCAGGAGATATTTTAGGGGGAGAACAAGCTGGTTTTATTGATAGTGTTGGATTTGATATGTATATGAAAATATTACAGGAAGCAATAGATGAAAAAACTGGTGAAAAGAAAGAGGAAAAAGAAGTACCTGTTAAGAATATTAATGTAGATGGCTATATTCCAGAAAACTATGTAGAAAGTGATATTGAGAAATTAAATTTATATCAACGTATATATCAAGCTCAACATATGACACAGATGAATTTATTAGAAAAAGATCTCAGAGACTTATATGGAACATTGCCTAGAGAGGTTAATAATATTGTATTAAAGCGTAAATATGAAATATTATGTACTGAGCCTTTTATTGATTGTATTGAAGAAACCGGAGATAAAATTCAAGTTATGTTAACTCAAGAATTCTCTGCTCATGTAGCTGGAGATCAATTATTTGAATTGGTTAATCGTTTATTTAAGAAGCCAAGTTTTAAATATATGAAAAATGAAATTGTCTTGATTTTATCTATAAAAGGTAAGTGGTTAGAGGGAATGGTAGAATTACTAAATGAATTAAAAAGAATCTATAATAAATAAAATTGACGTATGAAGTACGTCTTTTTTATTGGTAAAAAAATGTAAATAAAAATTTTTTTAGTAAAAAATGATTGATATTAAATGTTATTAATGTTAATATATAGTTGAAAACGCATACATATTTGTACGTTAAGTAATGAAAGGAGATTTATATGGGAAAACATAAAAAAACAAAAAGGATATTATCGTTTTTACTAATGTTGAGTTTAATATCGGGTAATGTGTTTAATGTCAATGCTGTAAATACTGTTGATACTGAATACGATTTAGTTGAACTTGATAGGGGACAAACAACTTCAGAACAATTAATAACTGATGGAGACTTTGAAAAAGGTGGTTCTGCGTGGACTCAAGGTAAGGATAAAAGTATTGCAAGTGGTGTCAGTTATGGGGAAGGAACACGTTCAGGAATGTTACCAAGTAACAATGGAAATTCTTATATTGGACAAATTGTGAATGTCAGTCCAAATACTGAATATACACTTAAAACATATATTAAAACAAATGCTGCTGATGCAAAAGTGAATTTATGTATCCGAGGTGGAACAGAATCTCAAATGCAAGCAAATGCTGGAGATGTTTTATTTGATGAAAAATACGGTGGAGCAGATTGGACACCTGTTGAAGTTACATTTAATAGTGGAAGTCATTCATTTGTTCTTGTATCATTGGTGAAGTGGGAAGAAAATACTGCAAGTAGTGTTTATAGAAATCCTGCATATATTGATAATGTGAGCTTGAAATTAGCTAATCCAGAATTAATGGTAAATGGTGATTTTGAAAATGGAAATAATTCATGGAGAAAAATTGGAACAGCAGCTATTTCAAATAATATGTGGGAAGGGGAGTATATAGCATATGAAGGTCAATATTATGGAATGTTACCTTCTCAGACAAATAATGCAGCTCTTTATCAAACTTTAGAATTAAAAGCAAATACGACATATAATGTTAAAGCAAAAGTCGCTGTACAAACAGGTGGAGAAGTTATTTTTGCAGTTAAAACACCAGATTTATCAGGACACTATCCTGGTGGAACTATTGAAACAAAAATAGAAGGAACAGGTTTATCATGGGTAGATTTTGAATATGAATTTACTACAAAAACACAAACTTCTGTTGCTGTAGCATTTATTAAGTGGTCAGATACTACAAGTGGTGGTGTTTATAATGGTCAAGTTTATATTGATAATGTTTCATTAAAAGAAGTTTCTAAAGAAGTTGAAGAACCAAAAGATGAAAATTACAATATTATTTGGGCAGATGATTTTAATAATGCCAAATTAGATGATTCTAAATGGGATTATGAACTTGGATGTATACGTGGTGTAGAACAACAACATTATACAAACAGTGATGATAATGTTTTTATGAGAGATGGAAAATTGGTTTTAAAAGCAACAGATCGTGCTTTAGAAGATCAATATAAAAATCCAAGAGGAAATAGACGTGTTATATATGATTCTGGAAGTGTAAGAACTCATGGAAAATATGAATTTTTATATGGAAGAATTGAAATGAAGGCAAAATTACCAAGAGGAAAAGGTGTATTCCCTGCATTTTGGACATTAGGTGCAGATTTTGTTTTAGATGGTGATATTGATTCTAAACAAGGATATGGATGGGCTCGTTGTGGTGAAATTGATATTATGGAATTAATTGGCTCTGAAAGTGGAGTACGTAATAGAACTGTTTATCAAACAATTCATACAGATGATGGATTGACTGAGGATAATGGAAAACTTGCTGGACAAGGTTATACAATTAGTGAAGATTTTTATAACGATTATCATATTTTTGGTATTGATTGGTCAGAAAATAAAGTGGAATGGTATGTTGATGATCAAATAGTTTGTACAGCAGATTATAGTGATACAAGTATTGCTAAAAATAGAATTGCACAAAAAGCTTTAAATAGACCACAATATATTCAAATGAACTTAGCAATGGGTGGAAATTGGCCAGGAGATGCAGGTACAAATTTAGCAGGAAGTGAATTTGTAATTGATTACGTTTATTATGCACGTAATAATGAACAACAAGCAGCGGCTGATGCATACTATGCTTCTGCTCCACAATTAAATGGTTTAAAAAATATAACAATGGTAGAAGGAGATACTCCTGATTTACTTAAAGATGTTACAACAATAGATGGTTATTATGTTGATTATTCAGTAGAAAATGGTCCAATGTTTACAAATGTTGGTGGATGTACAAGTGTTGATTTACTTTGTCATGGAAAAGATGATGTTGATAGTTTAGCTGATTTACCAGTTGGTACATACAATCTTCATTATACTGCAATTCCAAATAATGTAGAATATAAGAGTAATAATAGTCCAGATGGTACAAAAGAATATAAGTTTGCACGTCGTACTATGACATTGACAGTAGAAGAAAGAAATTTCCCAACTGATTATCAATTACAGGGGCAAAAAGGACAAGAGTTATCAACTGTTTCATTACCAGAAGGTTGGTCATGGCAAAATGGTCAGGTTATTTTGAATAATGAAGTGGAGAAACATAATGTTGTTCATAGTAGTGGTAAAGTAGTAGAGGTTAATGTAAAAGTTATAGATTTTTCTAGATTGAATAATCTTATTGATCAAGCAAAAGAAAAAATATTAAATCAAGCAAATTATGTATCATCAACTATTGATGAGTTGAAAACAGTGTTATCACAAGCAGAAGAAATGTTAAATACTTATCCTGATCAAAATCAAATAACATCAATGGAAACTCTTCTTCAAGATACAATTGCTCATTTACAATTATTGGCTGATAAGACACAATTAAGAGCTTTATATGATGCTGTTAAAGAATATGATCAAACAAAATATACAGCAGCTTCATGGGAAGTATTTGAACAGGCTTTAAAAAATGCAAAATCAATTTTAGATGAAGAAGCTGTAACACAAGAAGAAGTTGAAGATATAACTCTAATACTTCAAAATGCTAAAAATGGATTAATGGAAAAGGATGATGAAGTAACAACTCCAGAAAAACCAAAACCAGAGGAACCTGGTACTCCAGAAGAACCTAGTGTTCCAGAAAAACCAGGTCAAACTGGAGATGAGGATGAAAAACCTCAACCACCAGTTGTAAAACCAACAGATCCAGATGATGAGATTAATAGTGATGTATTGGGTGAAGAAGTTGATACAACAAATAAACCAACAAAACCAATTGATAAACCAAATCAAACTACAAATATAAAAAATGTAAATGGTGTACAAACTGGGGATGTTACTATGGTAGCACCATATGCTATTTTGGCAGTATGTGCTATTGGAATGTATATGGGAATCAGAAAGAAAGAACAATAAAATTATATTATTATATATATTATATAGGGACGGGAGAAATAGGCTTAAAGCCTATTTTTCTTTTTCTTAAAATAAAAAGAACTTTATAAGTTCTGTTTTATAGTTTTAATCATTTTGATAATTAGAAAGAATTTCATCAACTTGAATACCTAATTGAAAACCTAAGGTAAAATAATCATCAATAGTATTTTGATAATCATCACTAGAATAATCACTTTGAACTTTTAAAATTGAATGATAAATTTTAAAGAATAGTGAGTGGATATCAGTAGGATAGGGGATTTCAGTATAATTTTTAATAGAGTCAATTCTTAATTCGAAGCCAATTGACATTAACATAGTTAATCCTTCAAGATAATCTTCTAATAATTGTTGATGATTAATAGGTTCATCTTTTTCCCAAAATAGATAACATCGAGAATCTTCAGAAATTTGTCCTAAATCATGTAAAAAGGAAAGTATTTTTTGATTTAATCTTTGTATATTTAGTAGTTCATTTTTAGTTGCTTGAAGTTCTTTGTTGATATAAACTTCATAAAGTTTAGAAACATTGTTCATATAAATCACCTCTTTTTTTATTATAGACATTTATATGAATAGAATTTGAATTTATAGAATGAAAATTTCAAGATGTTCTAATAATATCTTCAATCCAATGAAAATAAGAATAACTCCACCTGCAATTTCAGCTTTTGATTTATATCGAACTCCAAAAACATGACCAATTTTTACACCTAACATAGAAATAAGGAAAGTTGTTACTCCAATGATTGTTATAGCATATAAAATATTAACATTTAAAAATGCAAAAGTTACACCTATGGCAAGAGCATCTATAGATGTTGCGATTGCAAGAGGAATCATGGCTTTAAATGAAAAATCAGGGTTACAATTTTCTTCTTCTCCAAAAGCCTCTTTAATCATATTGAGACCAATGAGTGTTAATAAGATAAAAGCAATCCAATGATCAATACTTTCTATTTTATCTTTAAATTGTATTCCTAAAATATATCCAATAAAAGGCATAAAACCTTGAAATATACCAAAATAACTACCACAAATCAAAGCGTGCTTCAATTCTAATTTTCTAGTAGACAAACCTTTACATATACTAACTGCAAAAGCATCCATTGCCAGTCCTACACCAATCAATAAAATTTCTAAAAATACCATTTTTAACCCTCCTAATAAAAAAAGACATGGCTGTGATACTTCACAGACAAGTCTCATCATTTAAAATCGTGCCAGATAAAAATTATCGAAATGTTGACATGATTACACAAATTGTGCTAATTACTCCCTTATCATAACAGCATTATAACAATCCTATAAATTGATGTCAATTTTCTTTTTCAATATACTCTTGACCAATGATTTCATATCTAAATTGATTACTTGTAAGTTCTTGAATAAGTGTTAAGAAATGAACATCTTTTATATAACAATGGTATGAGACTTGTTCATTGTATTCTTGATTAATACATTTTATGTTATGTTGTTTTAATAAATGTTCAAATTTTCTAATAAAAGTATAATCAATACTAATTTGATAAAGATTAACTAATTCTTTTTCAACAATATCAGCTTTTTTTAAAGTTTCAGCAACACTTTGAGTATAAGCTCTTGTTAAACCTCCAGCACCTAATTTAATACCACCAAAATAACGAGTAACAATAGCAATAATATTTGTTAAACCTTGCATTTTTAAAACATTTAACATAGGCATTCCAGCAGTTTGTGATGGTTCACCATCATCATTAGCTTTCTCATAAGTACCAACAATATATGCAATACAATTATGTGTTGCTTGAGGATCACTGTACTCTTCAATAATATCTTTAACTTGATCAATATGACTACAAGGAATAAGATGACAGACAAATTCCGACTTTTTAATAATGATTGTATGGCTTATTTTATCTTTTATTGAAATCATTTTCATCTTCCTCCTTTTTTTATTATATATATAAATGCCTTTGGTTGTCAAAAGGACATTAATGTTTTATAATGTTAAAAATAAGGGGGATTGTGAAATGAAAAAAATAGCTATATTATCAGATAGTGGATGTCAAATAGAATTAGAAAAGTATGAAAATCAAGATATCTTTATTGTTCCATTGTGTATAACTATGGATAATGAAACATATTTAGATCAAAAAGATATAACAAGTATTGAAGTTTTTGAAAGAATGGAAAAAGAGAATTTGACAGTTAAAACATCACAACCTTCAACAGGAATATTAGTTGAGGTTATCCAAAAAATAAAAGATTTAAAATATGACGAAATTATAGGATTACCAATAGCAACAGGTTTATCATCAACTTTAAATGGAATGAAAGTTGCTGCTGATATGGTAGATATACCAATAACTTTAATTGATACAAAAGGAACAGCGGGAAATCATAAATATTTAACATTGACTGCTGCAAAATTAGCACATGAAGGAAAGTCATCAATAGAAATAGCAGAAATATTAGAACAACTTATTGAAAATTCTGGAACAATTATAATGGCACCTAATTTAGAACATTTAAAAAAAGGTGGAAGAATTACTCCAGCAGTTGCAATGTTAGCAGGAATGCTAAAGATTGTACCTGTAATGGAATTAAATTATAGTCTTGGTGGAAAAATTGATACTCTAGCAAAAGTAAGAACAATCTCTAAAGCAAGATTAACTCTTGTTAATAGAATGATAGAAAAAGGTGTAAACTTTAAAGATTATAAAGTAACAATAGAGCATGTTTTATGTGAAGAATCAGCATCTATTTTAAAAGATTTAGTAATAGAGAAGATTGGAAATATAGAATTAGAATTAAGAGAACTTCCAGCTGTTGTAGGAGCACATATGGGAGTTGGGGGTATAGGAATACAATATATTCGTAAATATGCAGGATAATGGAGTCCTGCTTTTTTATTTTTATTATGAAAAGGATATGATATAATAAAAGTTAAAGGGAGGATATCTTATGAGAAAGTTAAAATTGATTTTCATGGTTATAATAATGGTGTTTAGTATGTTTTCTTTGCTTTCTTATAATGAAGTTTATGCTAAAACATTAAAAATACAATCTTTTTCAATTAACTGTGGCTCAACTGTTAAAAAGGGGAAAACAATAAAATTAAAAGTTAAAGTCAAAGGTGGGAGTGGAACAAAGAAATATAAATTTAGATATCAATATAATCATAAATTATATACAATAAAAAATTATTCAAAATCTAATAGTGTGTCTTTTCAACCAAAAAAGACAGGAATATATCAATTTTATGCTTATGTAAAAGATAAAAAGAAAACAGTTTTAAAAAAGAAAACAATTAAAGTTGTTAATCCATATTCTGTTTCATTATCCATAAAAGGGAAATATGTAGATAACAATATAAAATTATCTGCCCAAACAACAGGAGGATCTGGTACAAAATTATTCAAATTTGCATATAAGTATAATGGAAAGACATTTATCATTAAGAATTATTCAAAAACAAAAACAGTAAATTTTAAACCAAAGAAAGCAGGAACATATCAATTTTATGTTACAAGTAAAGATAGTCGTAAAAATATTAAAACAACGAGTCAAAAAGTAAAAGTGATTATTAAACCTTTATTATTATCTTTAAAAGTTAATAATAAAAATATTGTTATTCATGATACAATTCAGTTAAAAGCCTCAACAAGTGGAGGAGTTGGAGAGAAAAAATATAAATATTCATATCAATTGAATGGTAAAACATATTTGTTGGATGATTATTCATCTAAATCTTCATTATCTATGAAGCTTCATCAAAATGGAGAATATGTATTTTATGTTAAAGTTAAAGATAGCAGAGGAAGCATAAAACAATCTACTATTAAAGTTAAGGTGTATACACCAACATTAAAATTAGATAAATTAAAAGCAGACTTTTCATCATCATTAACTTTAAAAAAAGTTAAGTTATCAACAACTTCTCATGGAAATATTGGAACATTATTAACACGTTTCTCATATAAAAAGGATGGAAAAGTACATATTATTAAACATTTTTCAAAAAGTAAGACTTGTATATTTAAACCTAAGGAATATGGTAATTATATATTTTATGCTGAAATTAAAGATAATCGTAATCAGATTATTAAGAAAAGTTATGCAATTGATTATACTCCATTACGTTTAAATAGTGGGTTATCTTCTGCAACAGTGGGAACTACAAAGAAAATAATTAAAGATATGGCAAAAGATACAAAATTATCTTATTCTTCAAGTAATCAATCTGTTTGTAAAGTTGACAGTGATTATGGATTTATAATGCCTATTTCACAAGGAAAAGCAAAAATAACAATAACAGCTATATGTCATAAAGAAAAGGTAAAAAAATCATTTTATGTTCAAGTTAAAGATAATCCAAAAGTTCTTGTTGGATGTGATATTTCTAAGTATCAAGGGAAAATATCTGGGGAAAAATTAAAAGCAACAGGTATGGATTATGTTATTTTACGAGCAGGACATGGATTAGAATTAGATAGTCGATTTGTTGAAAATGTTAAACAATGTCAAAATAATCAACTAAAATATGGTGTCTATTGGTATTCCGAAGCTTTAAATACAAAAGAAGCTATTGGAGATGCAAATAGACTATATAGTCAATTAAAAAAAGCAGGTATAAAACCAGGATCAAAAAATTTTACTTTCCCTATTTATTATGATTTAGAAGATAGTCAACAAAGAAAGCTTAAATCATTAAAAATAGAGAACATAACAAGAGCCTTTGTTACAAGATTAAATCAATTAGGAATATCTACAAAACATATAAGCATTTATGCTAATAAGAATTGGTATGAAAATTATTTAGATAGAAAATATTATTATCAAACTTTTGGGAATCGTTTATGGTATGCTCGCTATAATAAACCAGGAAGTTGTCCTACGTTTTATTGGGATTGTGTTCAAAAAACTATTCATGGAAAGATGTGGCAAGTAGGAAGTGCTTTCAAAAATGTACCTGGAGTATCAAGTCGATACTTAGATATGGATTATTACTATCAATAAAAGGAGGTGAAGTTATGGCTTTATTTGATGATATTACAAAAAAAGCAGCAAAATTTACAGAAGATGCTATTGATAAAACACAAGAATTTGCTGGAAATGCAAAAATTAAATTAAAAATTAAGAATATTGAAAGTGATAGAGATGATGTTTATAAAGAATTAGGTCAGTATTATTTTAAATTAATTGAAGATGAAAATTCAATTGATGAAGAAATTGCAGAGATGAGAAGTCGAATTTCTGATTATGATGCTAAAATAGAAGAATTAAAAAAACAATTAGAGGCAGAATAACGAATATAACAATTAAGGTGAAAAATACTTTAATTGTTATATTTTTAATTTTCATAATTTTCATATGTTGACTTTCGCGAATTGCTTTCATATAATATAAATTGGTAGACATTGTATTAACTAAAAAAGTGGGAGGAAGTTATGAAAAGATTATTGAGTGCATTGCTATTAATTGCATTAGTAACATCAACAATAACAGGAGTGAATGCAAAAGAAATTAAGAGTATAAATAGTGCCACAGCTACAAGTGATAAAATTTATACAACACCTAAAGAAGCGGGTGCTTATTTACGTCAATGTATGGTTAATCGCCAAGAAACTGTAATTATTAAATATAATGGAGATACTACTGATGTTTTAAAAAGAATATTTAAAGAAGCAATAAGACATACAGGAGTTCCTAAAGAAGGAGATTATTTGATTTGGAATCATATATCATGGGGAGCAACAGGTGAATATGTAAATGGAGTGCGTACTTATACTTTTAAGATAAAATATAGAACAACAAAAGCACAAGAAGCTGTTGTAGATTCAAAAGTTAAAAGTGTTTTAAGTTCAATGAATTTAAAAGGAAAAAGTGATTATGTAAAAGTAAGAACTATTTATCATTATATTTGTAATCATGTTACTTTTGATGATACAGTAGATGCAACAAGTGATATTAAAAAATCAACATATGGGGCTTTAATTAATCAAAAAGCTGTATGTCAAGGATTTGCATCGTTATTTTATAGATTGGCTTTAGAAGCTGGTGTTGATTGTCGTTTTATTAAAGGTGATGCTACAAAGGTTGCAACAACTTATGAGCATGGATGGAATATTGTTAAGTTAGGAGATAAATATTATAACTTAGATGTAACATGGGATTCATTTAATATTCCATATAGTTTTCAATATTATTTAAAAGGAAGTAATAATTTTAAAGATCATGTTGTTAGAGTCAATTCATCATATTTAGAACATTTACCAGCTGAATATAAATCTTATAATATCAGTACAACTGATTATAAATATACTGATAGTGATTTAATTATTAATGGAAATTGTGGAAGTAATATTAAATGGTCATTTAATAATGGAACAAAAACATTGAGATTAAGTGGTAAAGGTAGTATGCCAAACTTTATTACAACACAATCAAATTTAAAATTAGCACCATGGAAAAATTTAAAGGCTGAAAAATTAATTATTGATAGTGGAATAACAAATATTGGAGATAATGCTTTTTTTGGATTTAAAAATTTAAAGAGTATATCAATACCATCAACTGTAAAAACTATTGGAAAACAAGCATTTTATAATTGTGATAACTTAAAAACAGTAACAATTCCTTCAAGTGTAACAACAATAGGAAATATTGCTTTTGGATATAAATATCAAAGTAGTACAAGTAATCAAAAAATAGTAGGATTTACAATTAATGGATATGCAGATACAGCAGCAGATAGTTATGCAAGAAAATATAGTTTTAAAATGGTTAAAAAGTATAACATGGCTAAAGCTATTGTAACAGTTAATAGTGCAACTTATACAGGAAGTGCATTAAAACCAACTGTTAAAGTAAAATATGGTAATACAACATTAGTAAAAGATGTAAATTATACAGTTTCATATACAAATAATGTTAATGCTGGAAAAGGAACTGTAAAAATCACAGGAAAAGGAAACTATACAGGAACTATTACA